>Ga0247609_10000371_pt1 | contig 64620 bp, 48 predicted proteins | sample 172DNAGHGlowgp2_FD_193487 | JGI IMG/M metagenome (GOLD analysis project Ga0247609, IMG submission 193487) | Sheep rumen microbial communities from Palmerston North, Manawatu-Wanganui, New Zealand - 1728 DNA GHGlow gp2 | ecosystem: Host-associated > Mammals > Digestive system > Stomach > Rumen ...
CACATCTTTTAGAAATAACTTTCTTAAGAAAAACTTAAAATTTTAATTTCCTATATATTTTTGGAAATGACTATTTTATTTAACAGGCTTATTTTCTATTATTTTATTGTTACCTCATTTTGGTAAGCGCTGTAGTATTGAAACACTATCTTAAGTGGATATATTTGTTGCTTAATACTTGGATTTTGATTTCTTAATTGTAAAAAGAACTATAGAGGTATAGAATTTAAGGGTCTAAAAGTGGTAACAATGATGAAAAACATGATGATGCGTATGATGTTACTAACCCGAGCTGTTGGCAGGGACTTTTAGTCATCAAATCTGCTGAATTGAATAAATGCTCGGGAAAACATCTCGAGCTTTTTTATTGAATAGGAGGACCTATGATTGAAATTAAAAATGTAACCAAACAATTCGAAGATGGTACAGTGGCCATTAAGGATATTTCTCTCACTATAAATGATGGAGATATTTATGGCATTCTTGGATTATCTGGCGCTGGTAAATCAACTTTAGTCCGTTGTATCAACGGATTAGAAACATTTGATTCCGGAAGTATCTATTATAACGGCACACTTATTGCTTCCGATAAAGTAAGAGTGTCTCGTGATGTAAAAAGAAAGATATCAATGATTTTCCAACACTTTAATTTACTTGATCAACGTACCGTCCTCCAAAACGTTGAAATCGCTGGTGAACTTACCCACCAAAAAGATCGTAAAGAAAAAGCTATCGACTTACTTGAGAAAGTCGGACTAGAAGATAAATTAAAATCATATCCATCTACTTTGAGTGGTGGTCAACAACAAAGAGTCGCGATTGCGCGTGCTTTAATGACTAATCCAGATGTTTTGCTGTGTGATGAAGCAACTTCTGCTTTAGACGCTGAAACAACTGAGTCAATCTTAGATTTATTAAAAAGATTAAACAAAGAATTAGGATTAACAATTATTATCATTGCGCATCAAATGTCAGTTATTGAATCAATATGCAATAAAGTCACAATTATTGATCACTCTCAAATTGTCGAGCAAGGATATTTAGCGGATGTATTCTTAAATCCTCAATCTAGTGTGGGCCAAAAGCTTATCCACGCTGGTAAAGTAGCGACCAAATTAGATGATAAGAAACTTATTCGCTTAATTTTTGATGGTGAAACCGATATTCCTTTAGTGGCAAATATCGTGCAAGACTGTAATATTTTGGTCTCAATTGTTTCAGCGGATACAAAGACAATTGACGGAAAGAGTTATGGTCATTTAATTATTAAACTTCCTTATTATGGTGAAGATATTAATAAACTTAAAAAATATTTAGAGATGAAAAAAGTTAAATATGAGGAGGTAGTTTTATGATTGATTGGGGATTAGTTTTAGAATCAACTAAAGAAACGATTCTTATTACATTCATTTCTACATTCTTAGCCTATTTAGTAGGCCTACCTCTCGGGGTTATTCTTAATGCGACATCATCTAAAGGTGTTCACCCTAATAGAATAATTAATAGTGTATTATCTATTATTGTTAATGTATTACGTTCTATACCTTGTTTGATTATAGTGGTGTTAGCAATGCCAATATCGAGGGCTATATTTGATAGAGCAACTGGAAAGTGGTACACGATGATTATCCCATTATTCCTTACTTCATTTGCCTATGTTGCTCGTGTGGTGGAGCAGTCTTTATCAGAGGTTGATTCAGGGAAGTTTGAAGCTATCCGTTCTTTAGGCGCTTCGAATTCTCAACTCATCTTTAAAGTAGCAATTCCTGAATCCGCACCTTCATTAATTGTTGGATTGTCCGTTACTCTGGTATCGATACTAGGTTATACTTCATTTGCCTATAACATAGGCGCGGGAGGACTTATCTCCCAAATCTGGACCTTCTATACTCGTAATACTGGTAACTACGCATCCGAATGGATGTTCTGGATTATGATTATATTTGTGGTTTTAATTGTCCAAATCGTGCAAGAGCTTGGACTATTCATATCAAGAAAGATTGATAAAAGGAGGAAATTAAGATGAAACGTTTATTTATTGGTCTTGTATTAGCAGCTGCTTCATTATCAGGCTGTTCAACTTCTAGTAACAAAGTTACTGTGTGCGCTAGTGAGATTCCACATGCTGAAATACTTAATGAGTGCGTTAAACCATTAATGGAGGCTAAAGGCTATAAATTAGAAGTCACTGTTTTAGATTGGACTATGCAAAATGATGCGGTGAGAAATAACGAATATGACGCAAATTATTTTGAACATATGTCTTATTTAAATACATATGAACATGTTTCAGATCTTAAGATGACTGCAAAAGTGCATTATGAACCTTTAGGTATATATAAAGGCGGTGCGAGCACTAATACAATTGAGATATGTAATGATACATCCAATGCTTTAAGAGCGTTTGATTTACTTAAAGCTAATGGTTATCTCACAACTGAAGGCTATCGTAATGGAGATGAATTATCATTTACTGGAAGTACATATATAGAAAACGGCTATACAGTTACATTAATATCAGAAGAATTATTGGTCGCATCTATGCAAGATTATGGATTAGCGTGTTTACCATGTAATACAGCGATGACTGGTAACGTGACTGCCGCTCCTCTTAAAACTGAAAGTGATCCAGAATTAGTGACATCTAAAGCTAATGGCTTGGTATGTAATAAAGCTAAATATGAATCTGATACTTCTTATAAAGAAAAGATTGATATTTTAACTGATATCCTTCTTTCTAAGGAAGTTTCTGATTGGGTGAAAACTAAATACAACCAAAAGATTACTTGTGATAGCAGTTCACAAATTGATTTACGATAGTGATTAGATATCTATTTTTTAAATAAGGACGAATAGCCAATCATTTGGCTTTTAACAATCCTGTACAGAAAAGCTTAGTACTTACTAAGAAGCTAATTATTATTTTTAGCCAGTAATAATGTTTTTGAACAGTAATGAGAATATGATTTCTTGATTTTTATCAAAAAATGGCCGCTTTTGACATTCTCTGTAAAACCACTATCTCAAAAAAGGTAGATATAATCTAAAGAAAAAAGGACTGACACATTGTATCAATCCTATGTTTCTAAGTTGGTGAAGCGTTAGGGATTGAGTACGCTACTTTTAGTTTAGAATTCTAGTAATAAAGATAGATTCTTTCCCTACTATTATCATTCTATATTAGATGTTCATTTGTAGAATGGATTACTACTATATACTGAATAAATTCAGTAATTATTATGATATCTGATAATAAAACACATAGTTTATAAATCTTGATTATTCAGTAAATCGATAAAGAGTTTTTAAAGTAAGGTAATGACTACTCTGGTCTTACGTGTTCCCACAATAAAAGCCGTGTTCCCACGGCATTTTTGATCATTTTTCGATGATTTTTGCTATTTTTCGAAGTTTTTGGTCGTGTTCCCACTAGAACGATTTGGAATGCCCGCTACTTTCATAATCGCGATTGGCTTTAATGGATATAAGAAGTAGATGGGTTGGGACACTATATTTTATGATGGTATTTTTTCTTGGCTAGTTTAATAAAATTCTCCAAAGAAGCATCAATCATTGCTCTATCAATTGTAGAATGGTAACGAAATGCGAAAAATATATCTTTTGAGTCTAACTCATAAGCCTCTGCTAATTGTGAGTTTTCTCCAAAAACGCATTTTAGTTTGTCAATTATAACATTCTCACAATCTGCCAATTCTATTCCATTGTAATTATGTTTTGTCACAATAGAGAGATGCCTTCTATTATAAATAACCTTACGAATGAACTGAATTTCTTCGTTTTTTCTTTCTCTGCTATCTTTTACCTTTTCTATGATGTGATTAGCTAGCTGAATAGTAGCAGCATATGCTCCAATTAATTGGTTAAAATCAATTATAGTTTCTACTACCATTTTGTTGGAACTCCATTGACATAGTGCCAACTTGGAACAGTACTATCTTCTGGTAGTAATTCTGAGTAATAAAAACGTGTCGCATTTATAAGAGATGTATCGTTCGCGTAAGAGTCAACAAACTCAATATCATACCATCTTTCCCGTTCATCAAACGTTCCTTCCCAGTAGACCGATTCTAATGAAGAAAGCCCATTGAAAGCACACTTACCTACAGTCGTGACTGAAAGTGGTATTAATATTTCTTGTAAACTACCGCAATTCCTGAAGCACTCATATGGTATTTCCGAAATACTATCTGGGATGGCAATCGATTCTAAGTCTAAACAATTATAGAATGCGTTGCTACCAATATATGTTACTGAGTTTGGTATTTCAATTTGCTTCAAACTACTACCGGCAAACACAGACGCGCCAAGTGAAACAACAGAATTCGGTATCATTAATTGTTCTAAACCACTATCAGCAAAGGCACGGTAGCCAATGCTTGTAACTGTGTTTGGAATAGTTATTTCTTTTAGGTCGATGCACCCATCAAAAGAGTTTAGTTTTACGGATGTAATATTACCTGTAAAACTCACGTTTTTAATTCGCTTGCAGTTGTTAAATGAATAACCTAGTAAATTGTCACCAGTAAAAACAACCGTTTTTAAGGATTCAGGAACTCTAGAATCAACATAAGAATTATTAGTGTAATATTGTCGTGTCACTTCATAACCATTTTCATTTGTGTAGCCACCAAAAATATAACCAAAGCCTGTCGTATTAGATGGTTCTGTAGCAGATGAACTATTACCAGTAAATGGCAGAGTGATAGATTTTAACGAAAAGCAACTATAGAAAGCATATTGCCCAATAGTAGTAACACTATTTGGTATAACAACACTTTCTAACTTTGAACACTCTGAAAACGCTTTATAACCAATCGTTTCAAGTGAATTAGGCATTTTGACAGAAACAAGGTTCTTGCATTTATCAAAGGCATTATCTGCTACACCAACAACTGGATATTCAACTTCATTTATCGTTACAGTTTCAGGTATTACACATCTAACATTTTTATCGCTAATTCCAGTGACAGTAGCTTTATTATCAGTAACAGAATATTGTAATTCTACCCATTTAGCATAAAGAGTAATGTCCGAAACATAGCCACCCAATGTATCTTTGCTCAGCACAGTGATTTCATTCCCAGAAAAGCTTTGACTGATAAACCATCCAGCAAAGCACTTTTTGCTGTCTTCATTAGTTGGATATTTTAAATCTATTTGACTATCAATATTATAGGTAACGGGATTTAAAGGATTATTGGTACCTCCGTTTAATTCGTAACTAACATCGTATGGGGTTGGAATCCATTTAGCATACAATGTCAAATCCCCATAACTATTGTGAGGAATAGATATTATTTCATTAGTAAAAAGACAATCTGTATACCATCCGTCAAATTCGCAAAAATATCTATATGGATCTTTGAGAATAATTGTATCTGAATTGTAATTATATGAGGTTGGATTGCTATTGTCGTTGTACCCATCATATAATTCATAAGAGATAGTGTAATTGATGGCATTTTGATTAAACTGCGCCACATATTCTTTGTCAGAAACCGTTTTGGATATAGTTGGCGACCATCCACTAAAGGAATATGTGTATGCATTATCATTCGTTTTCGTTGGATTACTTCCTTTATAGGAAGGAGTAATGTCTTTCTCAACTTCTTCAGTGTCTAAAACAGTGCCATCCCAATTTCTCCAAGTGATTGTATATTTTGTTATTGTTTCTTCGCTCGATGAAGATGAATAATTGCTACTCGACTCGCTCGAAGAACTAAACGGTGCTTCAAGAGAACTATAATCACTATTTGATGATGCTTCTCGCGAATCAGACGAGTCCTCTTTTTTTGAAGATATATTACTAGATGAAGTGTTGCTTGATTTGTCTGAATCAGAAGTACTGCTATTAGTTTTATTGTTCGACGAAGAAACCTCGCTGGTTGTCGTAGAACCCTCCCTGAAAGAACTTATCTCATTAGTAGAACACCCTGAAAGAGCAGATACAGTTAGTCCTGCAAACAAAAGAGCACCAATAAATATAGATTTATTCATTGCTTTTTTATTTTACACTTACATGTACTCACATGTCAAAATTGCAAATAGTATAGGTAGCGAGTCTCCCCGCACGGTGTTCCCGTGTTCCCACTGCTTTATATAGTCAAGTTATCCAACCGTTTCGTATTGCTCGAGCAGGACTAATCTCGAAAAATATTGGGTTTTCAGTATATTTTTCACGAAAAAACCCGCTTTTTTGCTGTTTTGTACTGAATTTCCAGCAAAATAGTAGCGGGCATAATTTCGAATGGTGACCCTAACGGGATTCGGACCCGTGAATGTCGCCTTGAGAGGGCGATGAGTTAAGCCACTTCTCCATAGGGCCAGTGGGGTTATTATATCATAACTCCATTATAAAGTAGCAATGACTTTATCAATTCTTTGTAAACAAACCTCTTTGGTAAGAATCTTCATCACGTAATATAAGTTAGGCGTGTTCTTTCTACCACTTAAGGCTATTCTTAATATCTCTGCGATATCACTGACACCGCCTTTATATAATTCGGGATTAGCTTTTAATGCTTTTCTATCTGCCGCGTAGCCAAGTCCACTACCGATTTCCTTCATCTGGTTGAACCAAGATTGTTCATCTTGTTCTAATGAAAGGGCTTTAACGCCTTCTAGGACCGCTTTGATATCTTCCTTAGTGAATTTCTCATTGAAAGAGAAACCTTGTTTTAAAATGTCTTCGTAATAAGAAGGATAGAAGAAAGAGATTATTGGAAGAACATCCGCCATCTTCTCATAATCTTTTCTTGGGTTTTCTTTTTCTCTTTCAATATTGATGATGGCTTTAAAATAATCTGGATCAGATTCGATTAAGTCATATAACTCTTTGTTATATTCTTTACCGTACTGTTTCGCCATTAGGTAAAATTCTTCTTTATTTTTCTTGCCTAATAATTCTCTAGAGAAGAAATTGAGTTTGCCCATATCGAATAAGGCACCGTCAAGGGACATCTTATCAAATGATAAGGTGAAGTTATCCATACCCTCAAATTTGTTATCTAAAATCCATCTTTCGAAATTAGAATTAGCAATAGTCATTAAATACATGATTAAAGCTTCAGTTGGATAGCCATCTTCTAAGAAATAACTAACTGCCGCTTCATTATCTAATCTCTTGGATAATTTTCTTCGATTACCATTTTCATCTAATTTCATGATGACTGGTAAATGTGCGTATTTAGGAGCCTTCCAGCCCATCGCATTAAATAAATCGACGTGAATTGGTAAAGATGCAATCCATTCCGCGCCTCTAATGACTGTCGTTGTTCTCATGAAGTGATCATCGATGCAGTGCGCGAAGTGATAAGTTGGTAAACCATCGCTTTTCATGATGACGATATCTTGATCGTTTTCCATGATTTCAAAATCCCCTCTAATGACATCAGAGACTTGAATCTTATTATCGTGATTACCTAATGATTTAAAACGGATGACATATGGTTCGCCTTTTTTGATGCGTTCCACTCTTTCATCATTAGAGATATGTCTATATTTGGCGAATTCACCGTAATAACCTGGTAATAATTTATTTTTTTCTTGTTCTTTTCTTATTTCATCTAATTCTTCAGGAGTCGCGAAATCTGGATAAGCGCGACCATTTTCCATTAACCATTTAATCGCGACTTTATATATATCCGCGCGTTTAGATTGTTGATATGGACCGTAATTACCACTTTCATGGTCACCCATATATCCTTCGTCAGGATAAACGTTAAATACTTTTAGTTGTTCTAAGAGTTGAAGACCACTACCTTCGATTTCTCTTTTAGTGTCTGTATCTTCAAGTCGAACATAGAAAATACCTTTAGATTGATGCGCAACTTTATGACAGATCATCGAAGTGAAAAGAGAGCCAGTATGTAAGAAACCAGTGGGAGATGGAGCAAATCTAGTGACTTCCGCGCCTTCTGGTAATTTACGTTCTGGATATCTATTTTCTAAATCAGAAAGACTTTCTTTTATTTCCGGAAATATTAATTCTGCTAATTCTTTATCAGTGACCATAAATTTTTTTCCTTTCTTATTGCAACTTTATTCTTGTTTGCTATAATAATTAAGCACTGCAGGCGTAGTTCAGTGGTAGAACACTACCTTGCCAAGGTAGTTATGCGAGTTCGATTCTCGTCGCCTGCTCCAATTAGAAGCTAACCTAGATTATGATATCTAGGTTTTTTATTATTTACAATAATGACTCGAATAGTTCTTTGAGTTTGTATATGTCTTGTGTTGCCACTTCATATACGGTTGAGAAATCTGTTGAGCCATATTCATGGACTAGGCAGTTACGGAATCCAATTATTTCTCCCCATGGTATTTCATTATGCTTTTCTTTGAATACTGGAGATATCATCTTGATTCTTTTTGTTAGCCATAAATCTTAATACCTCCTTTCATTATCTCGTTTATCAATGTGATGTTATTGTTTAGTTCACTACTTCTAATCACATCTACCTTTTTATTTAATGTTTGTCTAATCTTTTCCATTAATCCGACAAGCTTAAGTCCAGTCAATGAAGAAGAAACATATAAATCTACATCACTATCTTCGCGTGCACATTTTTTTGCATAACTACCAAATAGATAGCAGAATTCAATTTGATCTTTGTATTCCTCATCAAATAATTTAGTTAATTTATCTTTGATAACTTCTACTGATAATAGCCCTTTATCTTCTGTTATTTGGCAATTATCGATAAGCATCTCGGAAAACGCTCTTCTTTTAATAGGACTACCGTATTGTTCATCACTTTCATAACGTCTATACGTCCTCACAGGTACGCCTAATAAATGAGCTGCATCTAATTGGGACAAGTTATAACTGAGTCTTATTTCTCGTAAATTCATATTTTTCACTTTATAGTATATTAACATGATTGTCCTCTACTGTAAATGTCAATAGGTCATTTTGTCCTCTAGTTTAAATATGTTGAGGTCATTTTGTCCTTATCGATATTATAATACTTCTACAAAAGGAGATATCGTATATATCACCAACAACCATTTGTATTCGAACAACGGATTAGAAATATAAAGTGTTTGAAGGATTGATTTTATTAATCGCTTCATCATGGGTGATGAGTTTCATATCATTTGCATTACTTTGTGCAATCAATATTTGATCGAATGGATCCTGATGCGTTCCGTAATCGATTTTTTCGTGACAAATTATGCTATCAGATGATAACGACAAAAAGACATATCCAGCGCGCATAGAATAATTAATTATCTCTTCCGCACTATATCTCATTAATTCGGGATGTTTTTTATGTTTTATAGATATTTCAAATAGGGAAATCACAGACAAATAAATAACATTATTTTCGTCTAATAGAATATTTCTTACTTCCTCAGATAATGATGAATTATCCTCTAACGCCCATAGTAAAACGTGTGTATCTAACAAATACTTCATATAATTATTCCCCGTAGAACAAGTCACTTACATCAATACTATTAAGCTCTTCAAGTGTAATTGATCTCCCTTGCATCTCTTTTTTAGCAATGCCTAACCTTTTAGATGTGCTTTTGGTAATTAGTTTCATACTAACCAAAGCTTTGCCATTTTTTGCAATTATGATTTCATCCTCTTGTTTATCCACTAATGCTTGGATTAATTTGGACAAATTTGTTTTAGCGTCATAAATATTTACTTCCATACTTAATTCCTCCTAGTCTAGCTAACTTGGTCAATATTATAATAACATACCCTCTTTTATAATAAAAGGGCAACCATTAGGCTGCCCAATCATATAAACTGTTAAGGTTATTAACGTCTATTGGAGAATATCGCGATATAATAAACGATTCTAATAAAGATATAGATGAAATCTGTATAGATAATGAATGAACAATATAACGCGAGGTTTCTATTCATCTCTCCTTGCTCAGCGATTTTAGTGATTCTCACGATATCCACTAATGTGAGTAAGACAATCGCGACGAAGACCACAAAGTCGATGATGTAAAGGATTGGTCCAAATACACCAGGGAAGAGGAGGATCATTAACCAAGAGAAGAGGAAGACAAGCCCCGCTCCTAAAAGTAATGATATACCCATCATCGCCACCCAGTTGAAGTTGCTCTTCGCGAATAAAGCGACTATGGCATCTAAACCGATGACAATCGAAGTGATGCCAAAAGCGATGCCGAGAATTCTCCAGTCGATAAACATCGTAAATGTTGATAATAATGTACCCATCAATACCACATAGGCGATGTAATACGGGAGAACGGAATGCTTATTCCTAAACGCTACTCCATGAACAACAAACGATAAGATCAAAAGTCCAACCGCAGAAGCGATTAAAATCGCAATCATACCACCATTTGCTTGCTCCGGATTAGCGACTAGCCAACGTGAGAATAAATAACCTACACCAAAAGCAATACCACCAGTGAATAATAAGGCTAAGAATAAATATCCATAGACCTTGGCCATATTGAGAGCGCGATTACCAACTTGGATCGTTGCTCTCTCAGGTTTGACATACTCCACTGTTGGATCTGAAGTATTGTAATTGCGATTGTTAATTCCCATGATTAGATGATTTCCTTAAGTAATTGAGTGTAAGAATCAATCTTTAAGGAAGCACCACCAACAAGGGCGCCATCAACATCTGGGCAGGATAAGTATGCTTTGATGTTTTCTGGTTTGACAGAACCACCATAGAGGATTCTGATTTTGCTTGCGGATTTGCCAACGCATTCCTTTAAGACTTTTCTAATAAAGTTACAGACATCTTGAGCGATTTCTGTGGAGGCATTTTTACCTGTGCCAATGGACCAAACTGGTTCATAAGCGATGACGAGTTTTTTGCCATCTTCTTCAGATAAACCTTCTAAACCTTTACGAATTTGTTCACCGACGACTTCTTTAGTCTTGCCAGCTTCGAATTCTTCAAGGGTTTCTCCAACACAGTAAAGTGGAGTCATGTCGTTTGCTAATAAAGCTTTGATTTTAAGATTGCATTTCTCACTAGTTTCGTTATCATAAGCTCTTCTTTCGGAGTGGCCTAAGATAACCCAGTTGATCTTCATTTCCTTTAACATTGGAATAGAGACTTCACCAGTAAAGGCACCAGATTCTTTATAGTGGCAGTTTTGTGCGGCCACGATCATGCTTTTAGCGGCATATTTTCTCGTGGTTTGAAGTGAGAGATAAGTTGGGGCAACACCTAAGTCAATTTTGTTGCTCTTAGCGAGTTGCGCAAGTGGTTTAGCGGCAACCGCGAACTCTTTAGCTTCAGAGGCTAATTTGTTCATTTTCCAGTTGCCCATTAACAATTTACGTCTTGCCATATTTTTAACCTAAAACATCGATGCCAGGTAAGTGGCCATCGTTTTCGATCATCTCTAAGGAAGCACCGCCACCTGTGGAGACGTGTGAGAAGTCATTGAAGTAGCCAAATTGTTTGGCAGCCGCAGCGGAATCACCACCACCACAGACTGTGAAGGCCTTGCCTTTTAAGCCTTTGATAGCTTCACAAACAGCGATTGTACCAGCTTGATAAGCATCTTGTTCAAAGACGCCCATTGGTCCATTCCAGAAGACCATCTTTGCTTTGCTAATCGCATCCGCGAATAATTTACGAGTCTCAGGACCGATATCTAAACCCTGGAAGCCATCTGGTGTGTTCTTAGTAGAAGCAACTTTGACTTCAGTTGGGTTTTCAAATGCGTTAGCGATAACAGCATCGACTGGTAAGAGGATTCTGCCTTTAGCTTGTTCTAAGCATTTACCAGCATATTCGACGAATTCATCTTCGACGAGGGAATCACCAGTTGGATAGCCTAGTGCTTTATAGAAGGTGTTGGCCATCGCACCACCGATGATGATTTGGTCACATTTCTTTAATAAAGAATCGATGACTTTAATCTTAGTGGAAACTTTTAAACCAGCGAGAATGGCGATATATGGTCTATCACTATCAGAGACTTTGACACATCTATTTAAGTTCTCGACTTCTTTTTGCACTAAATAACCAACAGCGACTGGTTTGCCTTCTTTCTTAAGTAATTCAGGAATGCCATATGTAGAAGCGTGGGCTCTATGTGCAGAACCGAAAGCATCCATGACATAAGCATCACCTAAAGCAGCCCAATCCGCGGCTAATTCAGGATCGTTCTTTTCTTCACCCTTTTCATAACGAGTGTTTTGGACTAATAAAGCTTGGCCATCTTTTAAAGCGGCAACACAAGCTTTTAAGCCTTCACCTCTAGTCGCTTCTGAGAAGAGGACTTCTTGACCAAGAAGTTCACCTAATCTCTTGGCCACTGGGGCTAAGTTGTTCTTTTTCTTTTGTTCTTCAACCACTTCTGGGGCTTCTTTGTGTTTGATTTTGCCTAAGTGGGAGAATAAGACTACTTTGGCACCTTTGCCAAGTAATTCTTTGATTGTTGGTAAAGCTTGGACAACACGGTTATCATCTCTGATTTCACCGTTCTTGAGTGGGACGTTGAAGTCAACTCTCACTAAGACCACTTTACCGTTAAGATTTTGTAATTGATCAACAGTTAACATTTTTTTCTCCTTATTTTATAAATAAGCGCCCTCCGAGAAGGGCGCTAATTATCGTAATTACGGGTATAGCTACCCAAAAAGTTACATTAAACGATTAGCAGTTTTCTGCAAAGTATTTAATGGTACGGACCATTTGAGAAGTATAGGAGTTCTCGTTGTCATACCAAGAAACGACTTGGACTTGATATCTGCCACCACCGATTGGAGTAACCATTGTTTGAGTGGCATCGAATAAGGAACCATAAGTCATACCGATGACGTCGGAGGAAACTAATTCTTCTTCAGTGTAACCGAAGGATTGGTTAGCAGCTCTCTTCATCGCGGCATTGATGGCTTCTTTAGTAACTTCTTTCTTAGTCTTAACAACAGCAACTAAAATAGTTGTGGAACCAGTGCAGACTGGGACACGTTGTGCAGAACCGATTAATTTACCGTTTAATTCTGGGATGACTAAGCCGATGGCTTTAGCAGCACCAGTGGAGTTTGGAACGATGTTGCAAGCAGCAGCACGGGCTCTTCTTAAGTCACCTTTTCTGTGTGGTCCATCTAAGACCATTTGGTCGCCAGTGTAAGCGTGAACAGTAGTCATGATACCACTTTCAATCTTGGCGAATTTGTTTAAAGCATTGGCCATTGGGGCTAAGCAGTTTGTAGTACAGCTAGCAGCAGAAATGACTTGATCTTCTTTAGTTAAAGTTTTGTGGTTGACGTTGAAGACGATTGTCTTTAAGTCTTTACCAGCTGGGGCGGAAATAACAACTTTTCTTGCACCAGCATTAATGTGGGCCATTGATTTCTCTTTGGAAGTGTAGAAACCAGTGCATTCTAAGACGACATCAACACCTAATTTACCCCATGGGCAATTGGCGGCATCTTTTTCGGCATAGATAGTAATTCTCTTACCTTTGACTTCGATCCAGCCTGGAACTTCGCCATCAGGGGAGCATTTGACTGAATCTGCATACTTGTAAGTACGTTGAGCTGAATCGTACTTTAATAAATGGGCTAACATCTTTGGGGAAGTTAAATCGTTGATTGCGACGACTTCATAGCCCTTCGCATCAAACATTTGGCGGAAGGCTAATCTACCAATTCTACCAAATCCGTTAATTGCAATTTTTACTGACATATAAATCTCCTTATAATTAACTGCAAATATAGTCTACTATATCTAAACACCATTTGAAAGAGGTTTTTCACACATTTTTTGCTCCCAGAGTATCATTTCCCCCTGTTTTTGTGAATTTTTCTTTTTCGTTTTCATAATCAATCGTTATTTTCATGGCAAAAAAGTTTCAAAAAACATCCCAATATTTATATATGTATATTTCTATAAACTAAATACAAGTACTTATTTTATATAAATATAGGGATGAAATTTCGTCCAAAAAATAGTTGTTGATTTATTCATTTTTATACACAAGAATATTCACACAATCTCACTGAAATGGATGGGTGACCGACGTGGTGAAGGTGGCAGTCTGAAAAACTGCAAATATTGGTTCAATTCCAATCCCATCCACCATTTTTATAAACACCGTCAAAGAAAGACGTTAAAACTCGGAACGGATAAGCCCTCTAGATTACGAATAACCCTATTCGTATGAAAGGGGGTGATTGCCATGGACAAGTTATTGACAGCAATGTCATTAATAGTCCTATGCTTACTTATTTGTTTAGCGATCGTGGTCGTTAGATAAAAAAAGAAGCCTTGCGACATCTTAGTCAGTAGTAGTCAAGAGGGCTTCCGTTCTTATGGCTATATTATAACACCATTAACAAAAAACTAAAATTGTTTTATTCCCTTAAATAGTTCTTCAAGAGTGATATGAAGTCCTTCCACGATGCGGTTAAGAACATCTAAAGATGGATTTCTCATCCCTCTTTCTAAATCTGAAATGTAATTACGATTAACGTTAGAGGCTAACGCTAAATCTTCAATCGACATCTTTCTTTCACGACGAAGATATCTGATGCGCATTCCTAACTGAGTTTGAACGTTCATTTGCTTTCTAGATACCTTTCGTGTAATTTTCTAAAGATATGATTGATGTTACTTTTAGAGACATGTGTGTTTAAATCCATGCTCACTAATGAAGCAATCTCTTCAAGAGGCGCAGACATCATTTCTAAACGATATTTGATGACGAGTTGCACTTTTTGATTACCAAGATTCTCTAATCCATATTTATCAATTAAAAATTTAATCTCTTCTTGCTGTCTCTTCCCACTTTTCACCGTCTTTGACATATTCGCGGTGTCGAGATTAGTTAATCTATTGGCATTGTTGACAAAGTCGCGGTCAATGCGGACGTTTTCAAAATCCATACAGGCAGATACCGCCCCGACTAAAAGCAAGAAATCCGCAATCTGATCGCTTTTTTTGATATAGATGACATATTTATCTCTTCTTTTGATTAAACGAGGTTCAATGTTTGTATGTGAATATTTGGGGAATAAGTGGAGTAACCATTTCGCATAATTCTCATTGTTCAAACTCATCTCAAGATGATAATTGCTCGTCTCTGGGGAATTGACAGAACCAGTAGAAAGAAAGACACCCGCTAAATAGCCGGCAATCGTATCATCATCATAAACGATATCTTTAGAAATCTTTCCTTCTAAAAACGAGATGCCTAAATCATCGATCAGTTCATCAGCTTCTTCCACTTCCACGTTATAATGACGACTCTTATTTTTATTAACATAAGATAGATGAGCGTCACATCTATATATTTCTAATAATAAGGAATATAAGAATTTCGCGACTTTCGCATCAGTAAACTTTAATAATAAAACCGACTTCTTATTACGGAAGATGACCGAACCATTGATTTTGATATAAGCAGAAAGAAAAGCTTTCTTCTTTGCTTCACTAGCTAGATCAGAAGAAACGATTTCATCTTTTACAACTTTCGCAAATGAGGTTTTTTTCATCCTAAAAGCACCTTAGTTAATCTATTCGCATCGCTTTCCGCGAGGTAGATTTGTTTGAGTTCTCTTTCCATGATATCCCCAATCGCATATAAGCCAGGGATGCTGGTTTCAAAATTCTTATCGGTGATGACAAAGCCATCATCGTTTAATATTTCTTTAGGTAAGAACTGACTATTTGGAATATAACCCATAAGTGGGAACAAACCTTTAACAGGGAGAACTGTACCATCATCTAAAGTGACGCTTTCTAAAGCATTCACCCCGTTAAGTTCGACGACTTTACGGTTATAGATATATTTCACATTATCTTTAGAGGCTAATTCATCTAAGTTGCGCTTATCACCTCTAAGGGTTTCAAAACTAGTGACAACGATCACTTCTTTAGCAAGGCTAGTTAAATAGATTGCTTCACTGATCGCATATTTATCTTGAGCGATGACCATATTGATTTGATCTTTGAAGAAATGACCGTCGCAGATCGCGCAATAAGAAAGACCATGTCCAAAGAATCGATCTTCATCTTTTAAGCCAATCTTCTTTTCAAGTGTACCAGAAGCCGCGATCACTTTATCCGCGGATATCGTGTCTCCAGCTAAAGTTAAGATGAATTTATCATCCACCTTCTTTACTTCCTTCACTTCATCATAGATGGAAGGCACTTCTGCTTCATTAATTCGATTGAATAAGACAAAGGCTAAATCTGGTCCATTGATCTTTGGATAACCTGGATAATTATCAATGCGAGGTGCGATGTTGACCTTTCCTCCTGGAGTACTCTTTTCAATGATCACCACATTTTTTCCTGCTTTAAATAAATTAAGAGCAATTTGGATGCCACCTGGCCCCATACCAATAACGGCATATTCATAATGTGTCATAGTATTTCCTCCATCATTTCGTATTTATTAATCGCGTATTTACATTTAGATAATAATTTAAGTTCTCTTGGACCCCAAGACACTAACATGCAGTCCACTCCTGCATCTTCGGCAGTTAAATAATCGATATCGTTATCGCCGATATAAAGAACTTCTTGCTTGCTATAAGGATAATTCTTCATCGCATTGAGGATACCTTCACCTGATGGTTTCCCTTTAACGACATCTTCTCGACCGATCAGCACTTCAAAATATTTATCGAGCTTTAACATCTTTAAAACATAATGGGCTTTATAGGTCGCCTTATTAGTGACCACTCCCATCTTATAACCTTTATTATATAAATATTCTAAAGTCTCAATCTCATGAGGAAAAACTGTCACCGTCATATCGTAATATGGATCAGATATATCGGTAAAAGCTTTTAAGATCTCCTCATAATTAACATGAGGGAATTCTTTCACTAAAGTCTCTCTAATCGGTGGACCAGAGAAATACATGATTTCTTCTCTTGGTCGCATGAAACCATTCCCATATTTTTTATATAGGTCCACAAATGTGCGGTAAACCATCTCATCCGTATCCGCGATGGTCCCGTCCATATCAAAAAGTAAGAGTTTATATTGTTGGTTCATTTTCTACCTTAATGTGACTCCAATGATGGAATAATAACTGAGAAAGCGGAATCAAAGTTCCTAATAAAATAGAGATACCGCTCACAAGGAATATCACCCCAATATTAAATGGATTAAGAGCGATGGCAAGTCCCCCTTGATTATTCGCCATTAAAACGATACCTGTAACGAGGAAAGATATTGCCACTAAACCAGTAATTAAGGAACCAAAAATACCGTTCTTTTTATAGAAATCACTGCTAAAATCGCCATTATTTTTATATTTCTTATAATATCTCACCACGTGATTGACGACGATTAATAATGTACCAACCGCGACGAAGATAAGAGACCATAACCAGCTCCAATATCCATCGCTGCCCATGTTATAAGAAGCATCTCTAAGAGGTTCCATAAATACACGTGTAGCACCATACCAAATGATATAGCCAAAGCAGAGATCACCTGGTTCGGTAATCTTCTTAAGTCTAATGCCAAATAAATGGGCTAAGACGAAATATCCTAATAAGTTCACTAATGCTTCAATAAAGAATAAAGGCGCATAGATATATCCGCTTGGCGCCCAACCATTAACTGAAGAATATTTCGCATTTTCAACGATAAAGGATGGTAACCATCTCCAACTATCGATTGGGACGAGTCCACCATGCACTTCACAGTTGAAGAAGTTGCCCCATCTGCCCACTGCTTGGGCGATTAAAATCGTTGGAACGATGACGTCAACGGCAAACCAAATGGATTTCCCTTTATTACGGAACATATACCAAGCGACGCCGACGACGATGCCAGCAATCGCTCCACCTAAAATCGTTAAGCCACCTTCCCAAATTGCAAAGACATGCCAGAAATCACGAGAGGCAAATTCATGCCAGTTACCGATGACATAAGCGATTCTCGCGCCGATAATACCAGCAGGGAAAGCGATTAAGAATGTGGAATCGATAAGTCCGTGTTCTTTATATTTCTTATAATGGAAATGGTCGCTTAAAGCGTAGACAAAGACAGCACCTGAAAGAATACAAACCGCATAGAAAGCGATATTTGCACTGCCGCTAATAGGAGTGACAAATCCTTTAGAAAAAGATATGCCATTAGGAAGAAGGAATCCTTCTCCACCTAATCCTCCAAAAGCATCCGCACCTAATAAGAAAGAAGGGAATACTAATCCCACTGATATCATGAGATATCTAAATAATCTTTTCTTAATATCTTCAGGAAGTGAGAGACAGTAATAATATAAAGTGAATGCAAATGTGCCGATAGACAAGCTACCCGCAAACAATAATCCACCTAAGAAGCATTTCACAACGCGATACCAAGTCTGTTCAATATTGTTCCATGAGAAAATGCTATATAGCATGAATGTAAAAGCGAAAGTGAAGACGATCGCAGAAATCCAAACATAGTTTAGATATTGCTTATAATCGATATTCTTTCTTCGATCTTTAATTAAATTAACGGCTTTATATTCTCCAAAAGCAAAGCTTGCTACAGCAATAAGCGCGAAGAGAATAAATAAAACCAATCCGACGATTTGACCCGCTGCCATAATTAATCCGCCAATGTGCCAAATGGATCCCAAGGATCAAGAAGAGTTGGTTTGCCCTCTAAGGCTTTAAGTTCTGTTTTATTCAAATATTTATTCTTAATCGCCGCTTGATAAACGAAGGCTCTAAAGAATGATTCACCCATCACGTAGTAGCCTTTTTCACCGTTGAGGTCACCCCAGGAGTTTTCAATCTTCCATCTCACTGGTTTATCATCTTTAATATCAACACCAGTGACACACATCGCATGTCCCATCGCTGATTGATAGAAATCGAGCATATCCGCTTTATCAAAGACTTCATCAACACCAAAGGCAGAGACATAGTCAAAGGAATCGATATCCCAAATGCCGGCAACGCGGTCGCCAAATTTACCGACATCGGAACCAAACCAGACGATTTCCCCATCTTTAAGTTGAGCGATAATCATCTCTTCAAGTCTATCGAAGTCAACGTTTAAATGAGTGACAGGTTTACCACCAATGACATTTCCAACATATTCGATTTGATAAGTTTTGTTATATTTCTTATCGCTAGTTGGACCGTTGATAACGGAAACATATTCATCAATCTCTTTACCGATATATTTATCGAAGAATTTCTTTGGAGTTAAACCCTTTTCGATATGATAATTATTCTCTTTATCAACATATTCGAAATCAAAACTGGTTGGTGGAACGCCGAAACATGAAGTAAAGATATTATATATCTTCTTGTTATATTCTTCTTTTAATTCATAGAGCTTACTTAAACTCTTATTTTCTTTATAACTTCTAAAAGCATCTGCAGCAAATTTTCTTAAGGCAGAATTGCATAACTTGGATGAACCCATCGTCTCATTAGACTGCGCGGTTTCACCAAAGACAGATTTTGGACAGATACCGTATTTCTTGACAAGTTCGACATACATCTGCCACTGCCCACCATCGCCAACGCCTCTAAGAAGGAATTCGACTTTACGATCATCGTGTTTTGCCCCTTGACTGATAAGTTCGATAAGAGATTCCGCGAAATAATTATATTTTTCAATCTTATCGTAATAAGCGAGGAAGTTTTGACTGATTTCAAATTGTCCTTTGATGTTAAGCTTCTTGGCAATGATTTCTCTAAGAACATTAGAGGCAGAGAAGATCCAGCATCTTCCACTTCTTTTTTGGTTGGTGACTGGTAAAGTCTCCACATCAATAGAGAATGTGAAATTTGTATTCGCCACATTATCCTTGCTCGCAAAGACGTCATTAAATGGGTTTGTGCTAAGTGCATGACGTAACACTTTATATTTATCGTTTCTAAGATATGCTTTACGATTTGCATCAATCGTTTTTAGTGATAACTCTTTTTCTTTCATAGTAGTATCCATCCTTTTCTAAATAAGGATAGCAAAATATAGATGATATGTCATCTAATATGATTGTTTTCCACTTATCCGTGTGTGTTGATAATTAATACTCAAACTCTTTCGCGACTTGTTCTAATAAATCCCTGATTGGGAGTTTCTGTGGACATGCATCTTCACACTGCCCACATTTGATGCAGTCACTAGCTTTGCCGCGATTAACGGTCGCGACAGTATCGTAATATCTTTTAGCCATCCAGTTATTGAAATGTTGTTTGGAATTCAAACATCCAAATAATTCTGGAATATTGATGTTCATTGGGCAACCCTTAACACAGTATTTACAGGCTGTACATTTGATCATATTTTCTGCCCCAATCGCTTTAGCGATATCTTGCGTTAATTTGAATTCTTCTTCATTTAGAGGAAGGAAATCTTTCATCGAAGAGATGTTATCATTCATCTGTTCAATATTGCTCATTCCAGATAAGACCATGAGCATATGTTCTGGAGAGGCTGCAAAACGAAGAGCGAGTTCTGCTGGTCGATGCCCACTTCTATCCAATATTTCTTTTGGTTTCTCGGGTAAATTGATTAAAGAGCCACCTCTAATTGGTTCCATCACAATCCCTCTTTTATTATGTTTGACTAATACGTCATAGCATTTTTTAGATTGCACAGTCATATCGTTATAGTCGAGATAATTATATTGAATTTGTACCACTTCAATCTCTGGATGATTAGTAAGTATTTCATCTAATATATCCGCGGTATCGTGGAAAGAGATGCCGAGGTGTTTAATTCTTCCTTCTTCTTTGAAACGTAAAGCATGTTCAAAAGCTTTATGATATTCAAAGTGCTTAACGATGTTACGGTTAAGCGCGTGCATCAAATAGAAATCAAAATATTCCACTCCACAGGCATCGAGCTCATCTTGGAACACTCTATCGATATCATCTTCACTGTTGAAGAAATTGTTTGTGAGTTTATTAGTGAGAATAAATTTTTCTCGAGGATAACGAGAAGTTAAACATTCTTTAATTGCTAATTCGCTTTTCCCATCGATATATCCATGGGCAGTATCAAAATAATTGAAACCATTATTTAAAAAATTATCGACCATTACTTTCACTTGTTCGATATCGACATTACCGTCTTTCATCGGTAAACGCATCATACCGAAGCCTAAACGCTTCTTCACTTCTGGAAACTCTATCATAATTAGATCCTCTTTATACATTTCATATAATATGAAAAACAAATGAAAAGCAATTAATATCTTAACTCATCACAATTATTTATAAATACACTATTTTATTTTTTAGCTAATATATCTTTTAGATATTTGCCAGTATAGCTATTTTTCACTTCCGCGACCTCTTCTGGAGTGCCTTTCGCGATGATGTTACCACCTCGATCACCACCATCTGGTCCTAAATCGATGACGTAGTCAGCGACTTTGATGACATCTAGATTATGTTCGATAACGATGACTGTATCCCCATTATTCACCAAGCGATTTAATACGGATAATAAGCATTTGATATCGTGGGTATGTAAACCAGTTGTTGGCTCATCAAGGATAAAAATAGTCTTACCTGTCGGTCTTCTTTGTAATTCATTCGCGAGTTTCACTCTTTGGGCTTCACCACCAGAAAGAGTAGTCGCAGGTTGGCCGAGTTTAATGTAACCAAGTCCTACATCATATAAGACTTGAATCTTCTTTTTAATCGAAGGTCTATTCTCAAAGAAATGAAGCGCATCTTCAACTGTCATTTCTAAAACATCATAGATGCTCTTACCTTTATAGGTAACCTGCAAAGTTTCCTCATTATATCTTTTGCCGTCACATTCTTCACATTTAACATAGACGTCAGGCAAGAAATTCATTGGAATGCGGGTAACACCTGCTCCTTCGCAGTGTTCACATCTTCCTCCAGGAACATTAAAGGAAAATCTTCCTTTGTCATAGCCTCTCGCTTTTGCTTCCACTGTTTCGGCGAATAAATCACGAATATCATCAAATAATTTGATATATGTCGCTGGGTTACTTCTTGGAGTTCTCCCAATTGGTTCTTGAGAGATATGGACAACTTTATCCACATTCTCTAAACCTTTAATCTCTTTGATTGGTCCAGGGAAAGTCTCTTCTGTAGTAAGGTGTTTTTTAATATGGAGATAGAGAGTTTGGTTAATCAAAGATGATTTGCCACTTCCCGAGACACCAGAGATCACTGTAAAAGTACCAAGTGGAAAAGAAACGTTCACCTTCTTTAAGTTATTGACGCTCGCCCCTAATATTTCAATGGTTTTACCATTACCTTTTCTACGTTTAGCAGGAACTGGAATATATTCTTCTCCGGATAGATATTTACCTGTGATGGAATTAGGGCATTTCATTAAACCCTCAACATCACCTTGATAAACCACTTCTCCTCCATGAATACCGGCTTTTGGACCAATATCCACGACATAATCTGCATTACGAATTGTCTCTTCATCGTGTTCCACAACAATAAGGGTGTTACCGATATCTTTCATCGACTTCATCGTCTTAATTAAGAGTTCATCATCCTTTTGATGTAGACCGATACTCGGTTCATCCATAACATATAAAACGCCAGTTAATTTAGAACCAATTTGGGTGGCTAATCTAATGCGTTGAGATTCGCCTCCAGAAAGAGTCATCGCCATACGAGAAAGAGTTAAATAATCAAGACCCACATCGCATAAGAAAGCGACTCTAGAAGATACTTCATCGAGAATCATTTTCGCGATTTCGTTCTGGTTTTGCGTGAGTTTTGACGGCAAATCCTCAATAAATTCACGTAATTTGGATAATTGTAATGATGATAATTCATGGATGTTTAAACCGTTTATTTTCACCGCGAGAGCTTGTTTAGAAAGCCTTGCGCCATTACAAGCTGTACAAGTACGGTCCACTAAAAATTTCTCATAATAGTCTCTCATCCATTCCGAGCCAGTTTCTTTATATAATCGTTCAATCTTACTCTTCACCCCTTCGATATATCCAAGGCGGTTCATCACGTTACCGTTGACGGATTTGAGTTGATATTTATGAACCTCAGGAGAACCCACTAAAATGATTTCTTTTTGTTTATCAGTTAATTCTGACCACGGGACATCTGTAGGAATCTTATATAAGGAACAAAGGAGTAAGAATTCTTGCCATTCAAGGTTTTGACTACCGACCATATGACGGTAATAATCAATACATCCTTCTTTTAACGTCATCTCGGGATTAGGAACTAAGAGATGTTCAGCGACTTCACGCTTAATGCCTAAACCGTTACATTCTGGACAAAATCCTAATGGAGAGTTAAAAGAGAATAATCTTGGTTCAAGCTTTGGAACGGAGAAACCACATTTTGGACAAGTATGTCGATCGCTAAGAACCTTCTCTTCAAAATCGGTATAGATGACTAATAATCCTTTAGACCAATCTAAAACTGTTTCAATCGATTCAAAGACACGGCTTCTAATTCCTTCTTTGATCACCACTCTATCGACGACGATATCGATATCATGCTTCTTTGTTTTTTCAAGTTCCCCTACTTCTTCAATGAGTTTGAACTGTCCATCCACTCGTAAACGAGAAAAACCAGAGACTCTAATCTTATCTAATATCTCTTTATGCGTTCCCTTTTCCGCGTGAACAACGGGAGAAAGTAGCTGCACTTTCGTACCTTCTGGATACTGTAAAACGATATCCGTCATATTGGAAACAGAAAAAGAGATGATCGGAATATCATGATTAGGACAGTAAGGTGTTCCTAATCTTGCATATAATAATCTTAAATAATCGTATATTTCAGTGACTGTACCAACAGTACTTCTTGGATTATGAGATGTGGATTTCTGATCGATTGCAATCGTTGGCGATAATCCTTCAATGCTATCGACATCTGGTCTTTCAAAAGAACCTAAAAATTGTCTAGCATAGCTAGATAATGATTCCATATATCTTCTTTGACCTTCAGCGAAAATGGTATCAAAGGCTAATGTGGATTTGCCACTTCCGGATAAACCGGTGAAAACGATGAGAGAATTTTTTGGAAGGGTGACATCAACCCCTTTAAGGTTGTTCTCTCTAGCCCCTTTTATACGAATATACTTTTCCATAGCGAAACTATCTTATCAAATAATTCTTTCTTATAGAATAAGAATGATTATATTTTTTAAGAGGAGAATTCACTAAAGGTTTTCTAATTATATTAGGGTTCCTTTTAGTATTATTCCATTGAATTGAGCTTTTTTTCTATTTCGTTAAGGGTTCTAAAATATCCTTCTGTCGCCACTGCTGGTCCTACGACAACAAGTAGTCCTAAGATATTCCATAACATCATATGTTTAAAAGATGTATGAGGTTTGATTCCAAGTTCAATGGCTTTGTTCTTCGTATCTTCACACACTCTTGCCATCCATACTAATGTATATACAAAGAAATTGAATGTGCCAAGAAGATAGGCTAGCCAATATGGTTGAGTCTTTTTACCCAATATTTCATCGATCTCTTTTTGTACTGATAAAGGCATATATAGCAAAAAGAAAAGACCAGCGGTGCAAAAATCAACGGCTCCTAAAAGGAATCCTGGTCTATGAATGTGTTTATATTTCATTATTTAATTTTCAGTCCGTCTTTAAAGGCGTTGCCCACGACTTGGTTAACAACCAAATATTTATGAGTAAATGGATCATAAGATATCGCATTTAATTTAGTGACATCCACTTTCCCATCCGTTAACACTTTTTCATCGGCAGTAACATTAACGATTTGTCCCACTAACGTGCCACCTTCTCCTTCTTCACCATCTAAAGAAACGAGTTCACATTCGATGGTTACAGGATACTGTTCAAATATCGGCGCGTTTACATTTTTGCTCTTCACTGCGGTTAATCCAGCTTTTTCAATCTTATTAGGAACCTTCTTCTGTGGAACAATACCAACATAGTCAGAAGCTACTAATGTATCAACTGTCGCAAAAGCAATCGTAAAAGCTTTGTTCTTTCTAATGTTATCTGTCGTGGTATGACCGGCTAAAGAAACCGTCACTTGGTTTGTATCATAAATCGCACCCCAGGCGGCATTCATCGCATCGGGTTTACCGTTTTCATCATAAGTTCCAATAATTAATACGGGCATTGGGAATACCCAGCTTTGTGGTCCAAAATCTTTTCTCATAATTAATACCTCCCTTTCATTTTATATGAAGGAAATAATAATGTATAATGATAAGGATATTTTTGGAGGAATCTACATATGGCTAAATTATTGATGTTATTCGTCGATGGAGTTGAAGACACCGAAGCGATTGCGACTTTAGATGTGCTCACCCGTGGAGGACATGAAGTAACATGTGCTTCAATGATGAAAAGAAAACAAATCGAACCAAAATTAGGTAGACCCTTAATCGTTGAATCCTTAATCGAAGATATTATTTTAAAGGATTATGATGGAGTCGTCATTCCAGGTGGTCCAGGGTCCTTTAAAATCATGTGTTTCCATCCAGAAATCGATAACATCATCCGTTATTTTGCTGATAACAATAAACTCGTCTCCGCGATATGTGCTGCCCCGTTTATGATTGGTAGACTCGGTTATTTAAAAGATAAGAACTTCACTGTTCATCCTGGCTTTGAAGACCTCGTTATTGGTGGCAATTATTTAAGAGCAAAAGGTGTCGTTAGAGATGGTCATTTCATCACTGCTAAATCGATGTGGTATAGCCATGAATTCGGTCTCGAAATCGATGAATATTTTAACGGCAAAGAGCATCGTGATAATCTTGAAAAAGCATGCAAAGGTGAGAAATAATGCCACAAAAAGCCGTTATTTTTGATTTAGATGGGGTGATTTTCAACACCGAAGACTGTTGGAAAGTTGGTTTTGAAATCATCACGAAGAAATACGGTCTTCCCCTTGATGAAAATTACCGTGTAACCATATGCGGAAAAAGCGAAACTAAAATCATTGAAGAACTAAATGAAATGTTCCCAACTTTAGATGCGGTTACATATCGAAAAGAGATTGCTGATGAATATGTCAGACAAATTGAAAACGGGGAATATCATTTAAAAGAAGGATTCTTTGAACTGATCACCGCTCTTAAAGAAAAGAATTATAAGATCGCTCTAGCCACTTCTAATCTCAGATGGCGAATGGAAAAGATATTTAATAACAAAGGAATCGATCCATATCAGATATTTGATGTCATTATCACTGTCAGTGAAATCGGCAATCGAACTAAACCTGATCCATATATCTTTTTAAAAGCCGCGGAAGAATTAGACGCTGATCCATCTCAAACAATGGTTATCGAAGATTCACTTAACGGAATAGAAGCCGCAGTTAGAGGTAATTTCATCCCCGTTATGGATATAGACCTCATACCCCCTAATGAATATGCGAAAAAGCACTGCTATAAAATAGTACATTCATTATTAGATATTATTTCTTTGATTAAATAATTATTTCTTCATCCTATACCAGAGGTATAAAGTTAATTCTGCTGGCGCGCCTAAGATGAATAAAGGCCATAAAACTTGATCGATAAGCTGGAAGAAGATGCCAGAAAGAGCACCCCACACAAAGATAGACCAGCACCAGAAATACATCGCCCTATTTCTAAAATAACGATGATTTAATAAATTGAGCATAATCGCACTGACTGGCACTGCCCAAATAAAGACCTGCCAGAACGAAAATTTGTGAAATATTAGTAAATAGATAAATATAAGGGTCGCGACCATCCAAATGATGGAAACACTTAATGCAGTCTGCCATACTTTACTATTGAAATCAGAATCTTTAATAACATATTCTTCTTTATCTTGTTTATTACCAGGATGTGTTAAATAATCAATCGTCACCCCATAAAATTCACATAAGGAATAAAGCGTTTCAATATCAGGAGAAGTTTCCCCTTTTTCCCATTTAGAAACAGCTTTATCTGTATAGTTAAATCGCTCTGCTAACTCTGCTTGAGTGAGCTTTTTTTCTTTTCTCAGCGATGCAAGGTTCTCACCAATAATACTTTTTAGTTCTTCCATAAAATACGCACTCTCTTATTTAGAATTTATTAATAAATTCTCTTTTTAGGAGATATTTATTTTCAACTCTATTTTAAATATTTTCACGAGTAGACACAATATTTTTTTATATGTGTGTAATATATACGCATGGCAAAGAAAGATTTACAAAAACAAAATTTAGACAAAACGAGCGAAACTAAGCCAGTAGCAAATAAGGGAAAGAAGAGAAACGCAATCATCACTTACTCCCTCATCGCTGTTACCGCTATCGGACTAGGAGTTACCACTGGAGTAATCGTCAAAAGAACAACGAGTCAAGTTGTCACTGATTACGGCGAATTCAATCCAGAGAACTTCCAAGCTGATTCAAAGGAACTACTTAGACGATATAACATGAACGCGAATGCATCGTTCACTCCATCCGAACTCGTTAATATCGGATTAGAGAAATATCGACAAGAGAAATACTCTTATTCCATCGGTGTTGGGGCTGCAAATACAATCCTTAAACAAGAGATTAGAAACGCACAAATCAGAAACGATAATGAATACTTCGAAGAATCGATATCCACTTCTTCCATGGTGAAACTCGCTAACCGCAGCAGACAAAACCTCGAGAAAGATGGAATCGACCACTATGTCGGTAAAGCCGTTTCTGCTGAAGTCGGCGAATATCCCGATAACCCAAATAAATATACTAACGATGAATATAAAGCGAAATTGGGTAGAACATTGGATCGCATGTTCATCTACATCATCTCAGATGACAGTGTCATCAAAGATAACTGCACGACGACAAAGCGAAGCGATGGATATACAGAAGTATTCCTCGACTTGCATCCTGATATCTCAACTTATTTCTACAAGATACAGATGAAGGAGATATCAAACCTTGATAACATGCCAACATTTACTTCGTTAAAGCATACTTACATATTCGATAAGGATATGAATCTAAAGTACTTACGAGTTAATGAAGTATATAAAGCAACAATGGGTATGACCGTAGAAATCAACAACCTCATCGATTACTACTATCACCCAGGGGAGAAATTAGAAATCCCAAATAACAATCAACCGATTAATTATTCGATAGAAGGAGAATATGATTATGGCAAGAACTAGAAAAATAATATTAAGAAGTATCATAGGTGTAGGCGTTTTCGCACTCTCATTAGGTGGCGCGTATTTCCTCACTCCTAACAAAGTGCAAAAAGCTAACTTCGCTGTTCCAACTAATAATACTCAACCAGAAAGCAACAACCGTTTAGATAATTTTATTAAAAGACTTTCGGAAGATACTGGTTTTAACGAAGAAAAATCAGCAGAAAGAGAATATTACGGCATTGTTGCAACATTCAACAACTTCAATCTATCCTTTAAAAAAGACAGCAATTCTGCCCTTAATAACATCGGAATAGATGGGCAACTCAACTTCTTAATGAGAGGTTTAAAAGATATCAACTTCAGCTTAGATGCTGACCTTGATTACAATAATATCCACCTCCCACTCGACATCACTTATGTCAATCAAACTGCCTATCTCGGCATCATGGATTTAAAGATGAAATTTGGCTCTGCCACATTAAAAGAACTATTAGTTGGTGAATCCGATACCGATGAAACAGAAGGTTTAATCTATAAATACTTCAACTCCATGGATACAGGTATCGATTTTGATGTCCTTGGCTTTATCGATGATAAACTCGATAATCTCATCGATGGTTTATATAGCACATTAGATCCAACCACGATGATGTCCAGCTTTAAAATGGGCGAACTCGCAGATGATGAAGTCGGTACAGGTATCGTGATGTCCGATGAAGAAATTAGTAATGGATATCGCTTCAACTTCACTATCCAAATCAATAAAGAAGATGAATCCACTAACCAAATCACTTCTAGCAGAATCCCCCTCCACATCAATACTGATGTCGATTATCGTATGACAAAGATTGAATTAGGTGATTCTAGTGAAGGCTTCTCGATCGGAAATTTCACTGTTGGTGGCTCATTAATCATCGAGACAAAGAAAGATACTGAAAAAGACCATGTCGTCAAAGCTCCTAAAGATAGTGATTCCTATGTCGAAGTCATCAAATATTCCGGTTGGTTACAAAAACTCGCCAACTTCCTCGATGAAGATAACCAAAAATTCGGTTTCGACTTCGCTTTAGATGTAAATAGCTTATCTGATAACGGTGTGACTAAAACTGTCGAAAAAGACATCGGTAGATTAAAAGGTTCCATCAATGCTGACTTCTCTGAAATCATCGATATCAGCGATTATAAATATAGTGAATCCGCTGATGCATTAGCTCCTAAATCTCTTAGAAGAGCAAATCTTGAAGACGAACAAGAAGAAGACTTATTCACTAAAATTAAGAATAAAGCAAACTTATATATCAATTTAGATTTAATCGGTCAAAAAGGCACTAAGAGTGTCGGTGACACATATACAAGTCTTGTCGTCGCCTATGAAGAAGGCCAAGGCTACATCAGTTTAGGTGAATCTGGTGCCCCAGCGATGAAAGCCACTATCGATACTTCCACTATGAACTGGCTCATCGATGAACTCCCAGGCATGATTGCCGCTATCGGGGGAGAAGATAACGCACAAAGCGCTTCTGACTTATTCTCCTTTGTCACCGATTCAGAATTCACTCAAGCGATTAAATCCGGTGATTATTCTGTCATCGCTGGTCTCATCTCTAATTTAAGCAATGACGATTCTACAATCTCCTTTGGTCTCGACTTAAGCACTCTTGGCTTAGGTAGCAATGCTCAAGTCAATCTCACCCTTGATTCTGAAGCGGCCGCAAATAACAACACCAATAAGCCATTCGATTTATCCATTCAAAACATCGAATTAGGTTCCGTTGGCTTAGGTGTTAGCTTAGAAAGCGGTGAATATAACAAAGTTACAATCGCAGATAAAGAATCTTATGATTCTCTCAACTTCTTACCAACTGTCTTTGATCAAGTTTCCACTATCTTACAAGAAAAGAAAACTGGTTTCTCTGTCAGTGGTTCCTTACTCGATGATAATGGATTAGGCATCACTTTAAGTGGTGATGGACAGTTCGACTATGGCAACAAGTTTGGTTATGGTGATTTAACTATCAAACAATACAAATATCATAACGATCAAGTCTGGTACACCCATAAGATTGCTCTTGATGTCGATAACACCACTTCCGATTTCAAAGCCAATAACGCTTACTTCGTCTATGGTGATACCACTACTAACGACAACATTAAAGGTAGAACCACCATTCAATCCGTTTTAGATATCGTTGACGTCTTCTCTACATTCATCTCTGATTATAAAAATGACGCGCGCTTTACGAAGTTCTTAGCCCCATTAACTAAATTATTAGGTGTCAGTGAACTCGGTAATATCATCGGGGCAAAAGACTACTTCAAACTCGCGAGCAATGAGGTCGTGAAGAGCATCAAAAAGACTGGTAATATCGTCAGCCTCACTGTCGGTGGTACAATCTTCAAACTCGACAGCGATATCAAACTCGATATCGTCTTAAGCGATGATGGTAAGATTAGCCAAATCAACGTCAATAACTTAGTTATCGCTGGTAAAAAACTCAATTTATCTCTCGCTCCTACTGCTTATAACGAAAATAGAGTCTCAAGCATCAACCATAACTGGTCATTCCTTGATTTATCAACAATCGCTTTACTCCTCAAATTCGGTATCAACACCACTGTGAGCAACTACTATCACATCTACGCACCAATCACATTAAATGCCTTAACAATCTTCAATGTCGATTTCAATATACATGTCTACATCGTCGTTAACGGTGAATACGTTAAGATATACGGAATTGTCGAAGATGCCTTATTAGTGAACAGTTTGGTTGGTCTCTTTAGTAAGGCTATTCAAGATGTTCCAGTATTAACAGATCGCGTCGTCAGTGAGTTTACATTTGAAACTTATGGAGATAACGATCCTAATAAAGAAGATGGAGTTGGAGGCTATTTCCACTTCAAGACCCGTTGCTATAAAAAGATTTCTGGCCGTTTAGCCCAAACTAGACACTATGTCACCACTAGTAAGAACCTCTTAGAAGGCAATAACTTACTCACTTATCTCCTCCAAGACTTCTTGCTCATTCAAGATGGTATCGTCTCTAAGATCGGTGATATCAGCTTAGGCAATTCTTCTGAAGAAAAAGCAGCGGGTAACTTCACTAATCTATTCACTGATACTGGTTATCAATATGACGCTAATAACAAAAAATGGAATATTGGTATCAATTTGAATGAAATTACTGGTGTCGATGCCTTAAAAGACTTAGAACTCACTCTCTATGGTTCTAATAACGAAAGATTAAGTGGTTTAGATGTCAATCTTAACATCCAAGCTTCTATCGCTAAGATTTCCATCACCGCTAAACTCACATTAGATACTGGTTCCACGAATCAAACTGATTGGTCAAGCTCCATTCAAAATAGCTTTGCCGCAATCAATAACGTTTCCGTGGGTGATAAACTCAATAACCCAAATTCCTACGTGAGCAAATAGGAATTAGGTAAATTATCCACTTAAGGAGAGGATTAATTCCTCTCTTTTATGTTATTCAAAAAAAGCCATTTTAAGCCCTGAAACAAAAGAAGATGAATTCCTCACTGATAAATAGTATTGAGGGTCTATAGCGCCTTTAAAAAACAAAAATAAAGGTGATACGTTATTAGCAATATCACCTGTTACACTTTATTTGTTTTGATTAACGGTTCTTACGATGATTTTCGTAGAATTTATTCTTTTGGTCATACATGTTCTTATCAGCCTTACGGAAGACATCTAATAAGTTTTTATCTTGACCTACTTCATATACTGAATATCCGACGGAGAGCGAGATTTCAAATGGGTAATCTGTGTTGGATTGATTGAATTGATCAATGAGGCCAAGGCATTCAATATTCTTCGCTTTAAATTCTTCTTCGTTGCCGCGATAGACGATGACGAATTCATCACCACCAATACGGAAAGAATTCTCAGTTCCATAAACGATTTTTATCATATTTGCAGAGATTTTTAACAATGCGTCACCAATATCATGACCGTTTTCATCATTGATAATCTTTAAGCCGTTAACATCATAAACTGCGACCACAAGATCTTTTAGTTCACCTTTTTCAATTTGCTCATTGATTAGTTTTGTGACGATTGAATAAGCATTTCTATTCGCGAGTTTTGTTAACCTATCAATTGAGGCTTGTTCCTCTGCATAATTCATGTAACGTACAATCTCATTATGGAGGTTAGTAAGCTTCGCGCGGATATTTTCAATCGGCTTTTTGCCTTCCTCTTTTTCAACGACGATTTCTTGTTCAAAATCAACGACGTTATTAAGAGGAGCTTCAATATCACCGACAAGACCTTGAATATCGCTTTCTAAGGCGACTAAATCCTTAGATAAACCGTTTAATCTCTGACGCATCATATATGTTAAAGATAAGCTCAATGTCACACCTAAAGCGATGGTCACAAAAGAGACTAAAGAAACGGAGATAGCGCTACTGGCGACTTGGCTATTCACATAATCAGCCCAGACGTCAACACCGACGACCGCCACTACTTCAGAAGTTGCACCGCTATTCTTAATCACAGGAGCAAAACCGCTATATAAAGTTCCCCATCTATCCGTATATGGTTTATCATCAAGGCTGGTTTTACCAGCAAATGCTTCAATCATGCCAGGAGTGTTAATTGGCTCTTCTTTTAAGAATTCGCCGGGATCATCAGATGGGTCAACAGAGAAGACAATCTTTCCATCAATTTTCACTAAGAGATAGACATAAGCTAATTCCGCATTCACGTTTTCGCTGCTGCTATGAGTTTGGAAACTGCTTAATACCTTATAGGCTTTTTGATATCTCTCGGTATTATTCTCTTTATCTTCATAAGTTAAAGCACCAACTTCATTCGCATCGAGAAGACTTGCGATTGTCGTCGCGTTTTCGACCAATTTACTTTTGATAATATTTGTAGTGGATTCATATGAACGAATAGTAAAAAAGACTGTCAGTCCAATATCGACAAGGAGAAGGACGACCGACATAATGACTGTAACTAATAATGATAAAGGGATTCTTTTTCTAGTTTTCATATTTAGTAAAATGATAGACATTTATACTTTTCATTTCAACAAATAAACGAAAAAATATTTCTTAAATAGAAGAAATATATGTAAAAGTATAGTTTATTAGAATTTATTGACGAGGATTTTTACGACGTTCTAATTTACTATTTCGATAGTAATTATCCTTATCGATATACATCTGTTCATCTGCGATTTTTGACATCTTTTCGAGATCTAATTCTTTATTTTCGTCAAATGCAAAACCCACTGAAACAGCGTATTTTGTCTCTTTTGTTTTCGCTTTGATATCGTCTCTCATTTTCTCTAAATCTGTCAATTGTCCGTTAATTAATAAGACAGTAAACTCATCGCCACCTAAGCGATAAACATAGGAATTCCTACTCGCGCAAGCTTCAATTATTTGTGATATTTTTAATATCGCTTTATCCCCAGCATCATGGCCTTCTGTATCATTGATAAATTTAAGACCATTCATATCTATATTGAGAACACCATTGATGTTCTTAGAGAGTTTTTTGAAGTCATAATAGAATGTTTTACGGTCAAAACAACCAGTTAAAGCATCTTTTCTCGTCTGCTGCACATATAGATATAAATAATAGAACAAACACGATATAGCGATTGTTAAATTGAGCAAATTAGTCGCTAAATTAAATGTTTCTAAAATTACTGCAGAGATAACGAAAAATCCCGCGACAAATAATACGATTGAATCTGTTTTTCTTTTCCCATTTAATTTTCTGACGACGTTAACAAAGAAATAACCAACATATATCATGCCAATAACATGCGCAGTAAAATTCATGTACCCACGGTTATAAACTAGTTCAGTACCGCCTTCGTTAAACGTGTAATAGAAAGCAAATTTATTAAGTGGGTCAACATTAACAAATAAGGAAAAAGAATAAACGATAAGATTGAAAATTAATGGGATATAAAATATCCATTGGTATTTGACCTTTTTATCGACGAGTTGAATGAAGAAATATACGAGCAAAGGGCGAACCACATAACCCAAAAAACAAAACAAAGTTGTTAAGAAAATATTTAAAGTAACTGTCTTATTATATCTTTCTAAAAAACCAAATATGGATAAGATAAGAGATCCAGCGATAATCAAAATCGCATAATGGTTTTCCCGTGAATAACCACGCATGTTATAAATGACAATGAAAATCATCGTAATTGCGATGCATAACAAAGCAAAATTAGAGGTAATAAATTCTAAAAACATCTCTATTATTTTAGTTCATAAAATAAATAATGTAATATGTTTTATTAATAAGGAAAAACTAAGAGTTTTTTCTTAATTCTTCAATAAACTTCACTTTATCGAGTGGACGATAGAAGTGATAACCTTGAACGTTTGTATTCTTGGAAATATCTTTGATTAAGATGAATTGATCAGCGTTTTCGACACCAACGAGAGAAGCTTTCACCCCAACGGATTCCGCATATTTAATAAGGGATGAAACTTCGCTTAAATGCTGTTTGTTGACATCGATGTCATTGACGATATATCTGTCGATTTTCACTTCGGAGAAGCCCATTTGTTTTAAGACTTCGATAGAAACATATTTACCAGTATATTGGTCACAGATAAGAGCGATGTGCTCACTGATGATACCTTTAGATAATTTCTTCAAATCTTCCATATGGTTATAGATTTCTCTTTCGGTAATTTCAAAGCCTAAGAAATCTCTTGGGAGATGGAAATCGACGAGAAGATTATGAATTTCTTCATTAAATGAGGGATCAGCGAAATATGAGTAGTCAGTATTAAGTGTAAGTCTTTGGAATCCATACACTTTAAAGACTGTTAAACCGAACTGTGTATAAAGCTCACCGATATATTTAACAAGAGCGCTAGAAATGAGGGAGATCTTACCATTTCTTGCCGCCGTCTTAATCAATTCATCTGCAGAGAAGACCATGTTACGGTAATTATCGGAAAGACGGATAAAGATTTCTGCCCCGAATATCGATTTATCACTCGTTCTAAGCATTGGTTGAAGAGCGACAGAGAATGTCTTATTACCGAATTGTTCATCGATAACCGCAAGCATGAATTTGTCTCTTGAAGCGCTTCTAGAGTAATCGCCATCTGGGAAGAATAAGATATCTTCATTGATCTTATAGTTACGTTGATTGTAATGACGAATGACGTATTTGAGGAAGTCTTCCGCGACTGGATATGACTGCGGGAAGGAATAAGGAAGATAAGTGACATTAAAGGAATAAGTCTTATCATCGAGTTTATATTCTTTCTTGCTCGCTTCATAGATCTGCTCAACGATGTTGACGACCTCAACTTGTCCACATTCAGAGAGAAGAATCGCGATGGATTGATTATCGAAAGTATAAACCCCTTCTCTATTCTTATTGATGTTTTTGATATTAGAGATGAACTGTCTCATGAGGAAGAGATATTTTTCTGAACCGAGATTCTTTAATAAAGGTTCAAAATTATCAATTCTTAATAAGAGGAGATAACCTCTACTACCGATGGAATATAAACCTCTTAAGGCAATGCCTAAAGATGGGAAGGAAGCGATCAATAAATCATGATCATAACGGTCATAGCTCGTCTCATCACCTTTGACGTTTTGAATGAGAAGACGTTTGAAACGAGAATGCTTTTCATTCGTTGATAAAGAGACGATATATTTTGTCCCATCAGCTTCTCCATATTTCTTTTTAGAGGTATGAAGCGGGCAGTCTTTACAAGGGGAATCTAAACCATATAAGCATTCATAACACTTCTTACCGATTTCTGCCTTTTTAAATAACGCTTTAAAGTTGCTAGATAAAGAGAGGATGTTATATGTATCAGTATCGATACGATATAAAGAAGAATCGTTAGATAAAAGCATCGTATTAATCTCACGATATGTATCATCAAAATAATCTTCTCTTCTCGCCATTAAGAGATAGTCACCAATACGGTGAGAAGCGATGAATAAACCTTCACGGAGATAGGAATTGATCTGCATATCTCTATTCTGATTGAGGAAATAAATAACCGCATATGGCTCGCCTCTATCCCTAGAAACAAAGAAGAAACCAGAGGACATATGTGTCTTATCAAGCTGATTAGCGAGTTCGATGTTGCAGTGGCTACGCGCGGAGAAATAATAGGAACAGTCGATATCAACTGCATGGTCAAAGGCATCGATGAATTCTTTGCTCATTTCCTGTCCTTCTTTAAAGATTGGCTTATCTTTACAAACGACAAGATTAGAATAATACCTATTATCATCGTCGTTTAAAACGATGAGACCAGAATAATCGACATCGAAATAATTATTAAATGCGGTTAAAGCTTTTCTAATGATGCTAAGAGATTTATTTCTATCCTTTGTAGAAATTCGTAAATCCGATAAGAGTTCAATGATACGCGAGACATTATTGAGGTTCATCGAGTTCTGCACGAGTTTAGCTTGCGACAAGGAAGAAAGACGATTTGGTAAATAAACATTGATGACTTCCCCTTGCCTTTTCGCATATCTTAAGTCAGAGAATAATTCTCCGATATCACTATATGGATAGCAAACTAAAGAGAATCTCGCGTTGATCGTGGAAAGACCGTCATAAGTCTTTTTCGAAACGGATAAACGCTTCATATAATACATCAAGAATTCTTCGATATGAGAGATGGAGTCGATATGAGGAAGGAAGATATAGAAACCACTATTATCTTCATTAAGTGCGATTAAGCGATATGGGTAATCGGCAAACATCGTCTTAAGCTGTCCTAGTATCCATTTGATTTCATCTTCGTTTAAAGCATCGTCATTGAAATCATAATATAGTTCAGCAAGAACATTGCGATAGTTTTGCGCGCCATAAATAAGAGGAACTAAATATTTCTTTAACGATTTTAAAGTGACAAATGATTCATCCCCATCAATATGTTCAAGAGGGATATTTGATTCATTATAGTTATGGGAGATTAAGGTGCTGTTTTCAAAGATGGATGAAACGACATCTAATTCATCGTTTAATTCGTTAATCTCTTTGATATTAGTGTCAGGATAACGAGTGAAGTCACGGCTGTTATTCTTTAATTGAGTTAATAAATTCGCTGTATTCTTATATAATCCTTCAACATAATAGACCTTTAATCTTCTCATTTGGAATAAACAAGAGAAGAAATAGGCTAAGGAGAAAACAACAACAAAGCCAATTAATAAATATAAATATATATGGTTACCTAAAAAGACATATAAAGAAGCAAAAGTTAAAGAACCACCTAAAGCGAGGAATAAGAATAAGCCAGGAATTAAGGCGGTGATGAGGAATGTGTTATTGATTGAACGTGTTGCTTTATTATTCTTCATAAACTATTCCCCCGTGATGATATCATTACGACCGATATCACCGATGCAAGTGACAATCGCTTTACCGACATCGCTATAATGTTTTAAAACTCTTAAATACGAATCGGTGCTGTTCTTCTCATTGAGTTTTCTTTCAATGACCTTCACGACAATGAAAGGCACTTTGTGGAGTTCAGAAGCGATAGCCACGCCTCCGGCTGTGCAGTCGAGGACGATATTACGGTTATGACCGAGAACATAACCACCCATTTCGATATTTTTAATTCTCTCCGTAGTGTCTAAGATGACGTTCGCGGAAACAAATGCACATAAAGAATATTTCACATAACTTCTCTTCTCTACAGAAGTCGTAAGATACTTAATCACTTCTTGATCAGTTTCAAAAGAATGTGGGAATTTTGGAATCTGTCCTAATTTGACATTAGCTTCTTTAATCTGATTGACATCCCCGATTAATACTCTTCGAGAAATCGCGATATCTCCACCCGACAGATTATCGGAGAAGGCGATGCATTTACCAACCACAAAGATGAGGATGACGAAATACTTTTCAATGATATAACTAGAGATAAGAGCTGATTCATAACTGGTAAATAAATCATAGACTAAAATCACTTCTTGGTTGAAAATAGTCCCGATTTGTATCGGATATTTGTTAAAAATCATATCTTCTTTCTTATTGACCATGACGGATTCAAAATAGAGGATATCGTCATGGGTTGAACCTAAAATCATGATCATTATTTTCTTTCCTCCTTCTTTTCAAATGGGTTAGAGATTAAGAATTTCTCATATTCTTTAATCGGGATAGCTTTTGAATAATAGAATCCTTGAATGGTGTCACATTTGAGCTTACGTAAGATATCGACTTGATCTTTGTTATCGACACCTTCGGCGATGACTTCAAGGTCAATCGCTTTACATAGGTCGATTAAGAATTTAACGATATCTCTACTCTTCATATCAGTGGCGATATCATCGATATAGGATTTATCGATTTTAACCGCATCAAAAGGAATCTTTCTTAAGTTACCGATATTAGAGAAACCAATACCAAAGTCATCCATTAAAACACGAATTCCACGATCTCTTAACTTCTTGATGATGGAGACAGAGATAAATGTATTCGCTTGGCTAGTCGCTTCAGTAATCTCAATTTCGACATAGGATGGACTGATCTGATATTTATCAAGAAGTTCCATAATCGAATTAAGGAAGTCATTAGAATAGAATTCATGCAAAGAGAAGTTGATAGAGACAGGAATGATTCTTCTACCTTTTCTCTTAGCTTCATTTAAATCCTGACACACTCTTTCAAAAACATAGGTATCGATTTCATGAATTAAACCAGCCGCTTCCGCGATTGGAATGAATTTAGTTGGGGTTAAAACACCGTTTTTTGGTGAATCCCATCTCACTAAGGCTTCGCTGGAAACGAAACGCTTCGCAGATAAAGAATATTTTGGTTGATAATAAACGACGAATTCATGATTTTTAAGAGCTTCAGTAATCTCTTCAATATCACTGCTAGAAGAATGGTGACGGAAGGATTCATGATAATAAGTCAATGTTTCAAAATTTCTTTCGGATATATTACGAGCGACAATCGCGTTTTCAATGCTTTCAACAAGCGGAGAATCCTTCTTTAATTCACAGGCTCCAAAGAATGGTTGAATCCAAATACGGACTTGGCTCTCAGTCGCAATACGTGAAAGTTCAGAAGAAATCTTACCGACTAATTCACGAATATCTTTTTCACTGATATCGCGGAGATAGAGAATAAAGACACCACGGCTAAAGCAGTATGCGCTCTTTCTTTTGTTCTTCTTAAATGATTCATCGATATATTTAGCAACTTTTAAGTTATAAGCATTAACTGATTCATCACGGTTGATGTTTTCTGTGACCGACTGATTCGCGGCAGAAAAGGCGATGATATATTGCTCGCTACTCTTGCCTCTAAAAGCTCTGATAGATGCGACGCGAATGCGGAATGCATTCATATCATAGAAAGTCACTCTTTCGCCAAAGGAATATAAGTTCTCATTAATTAAAGAATTAACAGAAATTCTCACCGCAAAATATTTCGCGATTAATACAGAGGCTAATATCGCTGTCACTGGGACAAGCGCTAAAACGATATAGAAGAGAACCACAAGTTCTCCTTCATGTGTTAATAATCTAAGCAAGATTAGTCCTAAAATGGAAAGGACGAATAACGAAACAGCAACGATTGATAATATCAAGTATTGTTTTTTACGTCTCATGATTGTTCTCCTTTCTTATTAAGCATTTCTTCAAGCATTTCTTTTTTCAGTCTCTCTCGATCTTCTTTCGATAATTCATCGAGTGATGATGGGGTGTTATTATTATCTCCCCCCGAATCACCTTCCTCATTATCTTTCATCGCGGAGAAGATATCTAAGACCGAAGTAATCACTAAATAGAAGGCCGGAATAAGGAGGAACACTAATAATCCCCATGGGGAAGATATAAAGCGATAAAATCCCCCTAATACCTTGCTATTAGCCTGCACTACTCCTAAATATTGTTTTTCCGTAAAGGCTTGATATTGACCAGCTTGAGATTGGTGTTCACTGATATTGATACCAGAGACGATAAATGTATAACGTCCTTCTCCAACAGGCTTACTTTCATCAACTTGAATTTCTCTTAGTCTATGAGTCATCACATTCCTAGTGAGAAGACCGTGATTAGTTTGCTGATTGAGTTCTGGGTGGTTAATTGGCTTAACATCAACATCATAGATATCAAAAAAAGTCATATCGATATGAATAGTTTCATCCGTTAAACTCTTTTGATATCGATCATAGACGGATTCTAATCCTTCTTTATAAGTGATGATCGCTGAATCAGTCATATAATCTGGTTCCATGGAATCAGTTAAGATGACAAAACTACCAAAGCCAAAAGAAATGGTTTGTCCATAATTATCTTTCTTATGGATCATCCCATCGATTTGCCCAGCGGCAAACACACCAAAAAGAGCGATAAAGATGCCAGTCAAGACCCATTCGATGATACGACGAGCTTTGCTCTTTGGTTTCTTGACCTTTTTCTTATTCTGAGTTTCTTCTAAGTTAGCTTTAACTTCTTCACTCATCCTTATTCTCATCCTTCATAGGTTCTTCAACATTTTCGATAACCTTATTTGGTTCTTCTTTAATTTCTTCAACCTTAGGTTGTTCTTCTTTAATTTCTTCTACTTTAGTAGATTTAGCTTTATTTGCAGCTTTAGAAACCTTCTTAGCTTCAGTGATGATGTTCTGACGCATCGCTTCAATGCGCGCTTCTTCTTCAAGTCTTTGTCTCTCTTCTTCTTTTTGACGGGCTAGAGCTTCTTCTTTCTCTCTTTGAGCGACAATGGCTTTTGCTTTCTTTTCAAATTCTGCTTGTTCTTTCTTCTTACGTCTGACGAGCTTTTCAAGTTCACTCTTTTCTTTTTGGGCCTTCTTTTTGGCTTCTAATTCTTCCTTATAATATTCCTTCTCTTGCTTATTCGCGTGAGGAACAGGCTCTACTGTATGTAGAGAAGAGAGATAATCGAGATAACCTTGGTCCACTCTTAAGAATTCGATTGGTCCTTTTAAAAGATTGCCATAGACAAAAGGTTCATCATCTAAACTTGTTAACACCTTTGGTTTATAGCTCTTCGCGGTTTGTTTTAGATATTTAGTTTTATCTTTAGCTTTTAAGGCTAAATAGTTTGTGGCCATCACCTTAGCCATCTGTTTCATCTCCACAGGAGAGAAATCATGTAAATTCTCATCAACTCTATAAGCGACACCTAAAGCATCATATTTTTCAATGAAGCGATATAGTTCATAGCAGTGATGATATTTTAAATTCTTTCTGATGATGTTAGTCATCAAGATTGGAGCCTTGACGTTCTTATCCGTCTTTAAGGCTTTCATAAATGGTGATTTATAGAAATGTAAGATATATTCTCTAATTTCATTGATACGAGAGACATAACGATTGGAGATATCAGCAACTTCTGTTTCTGATTCGGAACGGACTTTCACTTTAGTTTCAATCTCCACCTGTGCTCCATCAATTGTTGTTTTGCTTTTAAAATATAAAACTTCTTCATCGTGTAGAGGTGCGAATTTTTGAATGAATTCATATCTCTTTTCAATGAATAAGACTAATTTACGAACCAAGGTGGCGATAAATCTATTCTCATATGTATGTAAGTCATGTTCATTCGCGATATTTAAAACCTTACTAGGAATAACATCACCTTTTTCATTGATTTCTTTGATGTACTGGGTATGACTTGCTAAATGACGGACGGATTCAGCATTAGTCTTTTTAGCGAGTTCCACTGGAACAATTGAAGATACTGACATCGTCGAAGTACGAGGATTATTGATGATATCACTTAAATCAGGAATGCATTCTTCAATCTTATTAATCCAGCTCATCTCAAAAGAGGATGATTCAATACGATCAGACCTCATATATTGGTTTTTGCCGTTAGAAAAGCAGTCTAATATATATTTCCCATCCACAGTTTGGAAAACAGGGTTAATATTAGATTCAACTTTTTTAAATAAACGTGAGGTTTGACTAGTTTTTTTCATAATTATTAGAAGTTCTTAAGCATTGCGTCGATAGAAGCGTGAGACATTGGGAATGTGTTCTTACCGTATAATTTATCAAGTGTCGCGCTTAATTCTTTGAGCTCATCCTTTAAGAAAGCGACGTTTAAGGATTCAAATTTCTTTAAAATCTTATTGGCGAAGATGAAGTCAAAGCCATCCGATTCTTTACCACCACAGGCGACAAAGACTGGGATGAAAGTATTTAATTGTTTTAAAATACGGTTACCAAAGGCTAATTTGAACTTCTTAATGACGAAGTTATCAAGCGCGGAGAATTTATCGAGCATCGAATCAGAGATTGGATATTGATTAACCGCATCATCAAATAAGGCCTTTAATTGGTTATATGGAACGTTGACAGGTTCTTGATATTCGGCATCGAATTCTCTGCCCTTATCATCGAAGAAAATGGAAATCGCACGGTCATAGACCTTATCAGAAATAGTAAATGTACTATCATCATTGTTAGCAGTGCCGAAGAAGATCGCATTTTGAGGAATTAATAGTTTACCTTCTTTTAAGTTGACTGGATCACCTGGAAGGGTGGATGGAATTAAATCGATCAACCAGTCAGAAGTATCTCTCATTTCCATGATGGATAAGAATTCAGCGAAGTAATATTCAATACGGGCTAAGTTCATTTCATCGAGGACGATGACATCTAAGTCTTTACGATATGTCGTTGTATATAAAGCTTTTAAGAATTCAGATTCATTAAATTTCTTCGTAAATTCGTTATAGTAACCTAAAAGTTCACTTCTATCTTTCCAAGATGGTTGGACTGGAATGATGGCAGAGTCAAAGTTAAAGAATTTACCTAAAGCATAGGCTAAAGAAGTTTTACCAGTACCAGAGATACCTTCTAAGATGATGAGCTTAGAGGTCGCAATACCAGCAAACATCTGTCTAATCGTTTCAATCTTATAATATAAATGCTCTTGGCTCGCCGCAAAGTTTCTAAAGGAGTTGCATAATTCTTCAAGTGATAAACCATCTTTAAATGGGATAGTCATATCGATGCCCTTATAAGCTTTATCCACATGAGTAAGCTTTGGGAAACGGGAATTGAGTTCATCGACATCGACAGCTTCTTCCGTTGTAGCTTCTGCTGACTTACCTTCAGGTTTTAAACCCATATAGCCAACTTTTAAGCCGAGAATCTTATCTTTTTCTTGAATGGCTGTATGAAGTTCATAAGTAAGTCTTTCCACTTCTTCTTGAAGTTCATCTTTCGCCACTTCTCTTTTATAGAATTTGACGTATTTCTTAATTAAGACGACTAGAAGGAAGATGATACCCCCAATAGCCGCAAGGAATAAAATCAAGAATAAAACCCAGAAGAACCAGCCCCAGAAACCAAATTGAGGGGAGAAAGAACCTAAAAGGGAGTTATAGGTCTCAACATTGCCTGGAACATCTGCCCACGGAGAAGCAAAAGTTTTAGAAAAGAATCTTCCAAAGTCTGTGAAGAACCTGATGATAAATTCTTTTAAATATTCGAAATATGCGTTCATAATTACATCTCCCTTGAAATCTTAAATCCTAACTCGACACTGAAGCTTGCTCCCATATGGGCATTCGTACAGTCGAGATCCCAGCCTTCCATGTATATCGCTAACACAATGCGTTTTGGTGTTTGATTATATACTGGAATCATTATCTCTTCGTCCACCTCGTCAACTAAGAGGCTTTCTTCCTCTTTGATGATTAGCCCATTCTCAACTGATTTCTCAAGATCGAATGGATGGACGCCTTTCATACTCTTTGCATTGAATGATGTTGCTTCTCCTACGATATCAACATCTTCTTTGTTAGCCTCATCGTAAACGATTTTCGAACGATCGTTTACTTCGCCATAAACCGTTTCATATAATTGTTGGCCGTTCACGTAGTAGGAATAATAACTTGTTTTTTCAATATCTTGTCTTCCCGCGAGATAAGTTCTTCCTTCTTTGTATGGATCGATGATGTAGAAGTTATAACTTTCAGGGTCTGGATCAAGAATACCGATTCTTAAGCAGTTTTTGAGACTATTTAGTCTTGCAACAATTTCTTCTTGACTGAACTGTGGGTACAAATAAGCAATTTCTTTTGCTCTTTTTTCATTGGCTTCCACAATTTCATTTATATGGAGCATCTCTTTATCAAGCGTCACATATACGTCATCATCCGCATTAATGTATAGGTCTTGTAGGAACAGTCCTCGATTTGCCTTTGAATAGCGAGGGTTTCCACTGCTATCAACAAACGGCATATCATATCGGTAGAATTCTGGAGTATCTTTCTTCTCGCTCATCCAATTGCTTTTATACATTGATGAGCAAGGATCGAAAAACCCATATGAATTATCGTTAAAGCGGATTTCACTTCTGAATTCCTCGTTCAATGAGGAAGAAATTGTTAATTCACGAGTCGAACGAATATCGATATCGACACCGGATATCTCTACACGCGAGCTAGACGCGTACCACGCGTACGAAAAAGATAGGGAGGTAATCCCGATTGAGATTACCCCTAAAATACTAGCTATCAATAGTCTTTTTCGTTGTTTGTCGTTCATAATCTTGAAATTTGGAACTGTAAACCAAGGTTGAAGGAATGAGTATTTTCTTGGTCGATCACGTTGTGATCCCATCCTTCTAACCATATGGTCATATCAAGGTCTGCGATGGCATTTGCGTCATTGCTTGTTGAGCATAATGGCTTACCTAAAGTAAGCACACCATTATTATCATGAGGCTTCACCGTTCCTAAAGTATCATGAATTTGATACTTTGGTGAGATAGCGTTCAAAGACGCTGGATAATGCGTACCGCGATAGAACTTCGAAGTAAAGGTCGTAGCTTCGCTAATGAAGTTTGTACCATTGAAATCGACGAGATCAGAATCTACTGAAGTAGATTGTTGCTCTGTATATATCGCAGCTTGCTGAGCTGGGGTGAGATTATTCTCTCCATAGATGATTGCGTATTTTTGTAAGCCTTGTTCAAAGACATCGTAATAACCATCTCCAGAGATATCTAATAATCCCGCGACTGCTGTACTACCATTGCTAGTAGAATTATCAGAAGGATTGATAACCGTCTTCACATCAGTGTAATTAATAGTGTTGCCTTCTTTAGTGGCTTTTTTGCCCACAGAATATATTCTGATGGCCTTATAAACCGTGCTATCTGGGTTAGAAGAAGAAGCTTCGACAATCGCATCACTCAACCAGATATTCTCCCCTTTCGCATAGGTACGATTGTTAGAGATATCATAACGCATGACTCTAAAGGCAAATGGAATATGAACATAATGATCAGTCTCCGCATCATAGTTATTGAATGCTGTCCCAGCGACTAATGAACTTTTCAAGTTCACTTCCTCCCCAATGGAGTATTCACTAGAAGTAATTGGTTTCAGTTTATCAACCGCATATGTTCCTTCTTGGGTTAAGTAATAGGCGATAGCTTCTGCTGGTAATCCTGCACCTGCATCGCAGAATTGGTAGCCAGATATACCACTTATTTCGTACATACCAAAATGAGACAAATCCACAACGTTTTTTGCAACCTTGATACCGATTTGTAACTGCTCTGAACTAGCGACTGATGTACCTTGGAAAATGATCGTTGCACGAGTGGAATAAGCCCACCAGGCAAGAGATCCAGAAATTGATCCTGCAAAACCAAGGAAAAGAGCAGCCCCAGAGGCAAATGATATAACCGATTTTTTAATAGAGGTCTTCATCCTGCTACCTTTCATATTATTTTTATGGTTTAAAGACACGTGTATACGTATATCAAACCACTTGCTTTATGTGTGTTGTATGGTCTTAATTAAGAGTTTGCTTCACAAGCAAATCTAAATTGTAATTTGAAATCAGAACCGATGTATTTGTCATCCCAAAGATTACCAGCCGCACCAGTTTCATTATCAAGAACACTCCAACCTTCAAGCCAGATAACTAATTTAACATTTAAATATGTTTGGTTTTCTGGATTTTCAGCTGCGATAACTGTGTCTCCTAATGGGTGGGTCTTGTTAGCAAAGGCAAATGCATCAGTGTTATCAGCCACCAATTCGCTAGCCTTGAAAGAAGCTTGCTTTAAGATTTGGTCAGCAGTTGGTTCAACCAAAGTGCTCGCTGTATTATTACCATAGTTAATAAGTTTAGCAGTAGCATCAGTGTCTTCACCAGTGAATCCATCTCTATCTAAGACATTATTCTTATTAAGGTCTAAAGCACCGCTAATATTAGTGGAAGCAGTTCCTTTTGACAATAAGTAATTATTAGTACCATTAGAAATGTGGACTCTTAAGGCGGAAGTAATATCTTCGCCTGTACCATTAGCATCTAAGAAATTTGCATCAACAAGGTAAACTGTTTTAACAACATCCTTACCATTATCCAACACTCTGAATTGAAGAGGAATTTCAACATAGTTGAATATAGTAGCAGTTCCTTCGCCATATGTTTTACCAGCTTTTGGTAAATCACCATATTGGTAAACTGGATGACCTCTGAAATCTAATTCAGTATTTTCTGAGTTAGGGATAGGTCTAGTAGCTAATGCACTATCATTCTTTTTATCAGATGTGCTAATAGTTGCTGGATTTAACTTAATGGAAGTTGGATTGTTGTTTTCGTAAAGCTTTAAAACATAAGCATTGATGGCTTCAACACTTAAATCTTGGACCCAGTCACCATCTTCGCCATAAGTACCATCAGCGATTCTTACTTGTAAATTTCTAGTAGTACCGGCTGAAACACCTTGGATTTGAGCAGTTGCTCTAGTGGAATATTGGTACCACGCCATAGATCCAGAAATGGATCCGGCAACACCTGCTCCCATTGCTAACGCTAAAACAGAAACTACGATTTTTTTAGAATTATTCGTTTTCATATGCGTTTATTTCAACTCCTAATTTGATACTTGCACCTTCAGGTGCTTCTTGTCCGCTTGATTGAGGATCATATCCTTCAATCCACGTGACAATTGTGTATCTATTCATATTACTTTTATCGAAATATTTAACAGGAAGCGTAGTGACGACATTATCGCTCTCGAATGGAGTAGCGAATCCTGGGAAATCAACGTGGGCGCGTTTAGCCTGAGACGGTGATAACGAAATGTATTCACTATAAGTTGCGTTTCCCTCTAAGTCGACATTAGGTGATTCACTTGCAAGTGCGTACACAGTGCGTTCATGGGCATCCTTATTTAGACCATCATTCGCGTATACCATAACGCGTAATAGACTATCAAGTTTTCTACCATCAACGGCTGCAGTTGACTCAATAAGTCTCACCCTGAGGTTATAATCAGCTGAGATCGAACCCATATTCTTCACGAAGAATGTGTACTTAAAGAAGTTCAAAGTCTTAGAAGAATTTTCTCCAATTGTCCAAGAAGTTTCTTGGGCATCGATGATTGAATCATCTGGTAATGACAAGTATGTCATTTGGTCAAATGGTTTCAAATTATCAACTTTGAGGTATGATCCGACTTCGCCAACATCCCCTTCTCCTTCACCATCACCGAAGTTTTCAGTGGTGCAGAGAGAGATCTTAACGTTTCCCTTGTTCAAAGATACGGTGAAACTACCAGAATACTTTCCAAGAAAGGACACTAAAATCAGTGTAGCCATTCCGAGAGTAGCAACTCCGGTGAAGAAAGCTACAAGCTTACGTCTCTTGCGTTTTTTTACATATCTTTGTTCGATCATAGTAATATGTCGCTCTCATCAAAAACGTTTGATCAGAGCTTCTTTGTCCCATGGGATTAATAAAAGCCAGTGCCTATCATCCATTACATTGGCGGATTATTCATCCCTAAGGCAGCTGGCTATCTTAATTAATATAAGACCCTTTAGTTTTGCGTCACCGTATCACTACGACTTTGCTTTTAGCTCGGTAATAATTTAGCATACATTTACGCGTGTATCAACCTTTTTTTAAAAAAATATTCCCCATAGGGGAATTAAAAAATATCCATTTTATTATAAAGAAAAAGTGGGGTTACCACTACTTTTCTTCTTGATTATTGAGGTCTTTGAGGAGCTCTTTCTTAAGGGCTTCTTTTTGTTCGTCTGTTAAGTCAGTGACCTTAACTGGTTCTTTCTTCGTGGTCTTACGCACATATATAACAAGACCAATCACATTTCCAGCAAGTAAGACGAATAATGGGACAACGAAGCTCACGCCGTACACCCATGGTTGAAGATTCACTAACCAACCGACAAAACCAGTCATCGCTTGTCTTTCGACATCAGTCTTACCAGCATTCGCAAGCATGATAATACTTAATACGAATAAAAAGATTGTGACAGCGACGTCAACAGATACACCAGCAATGAATAGGACTTTCTTCTTGTTCACAGTTAGCAAAAAACTTTCTTCGATTATATATGTTATACCACTACGTGCATTCTTGCAAAACATTTTTTTGTCTTATTTATATAAGGTTTTTTATTTATTACCATACATTTACGTATTTTTCCTTATCCTTAATATTAAAGAACAATCAATATAACCTAATAATATACAAAAATATGAATAATAGGATGATCTGACTATTTTTCAATAATTAGTGAAAATTTAAGCATAGCTTAGAAAAAAATATTTTGACTAAATTTAGAAAGACAATCTACAATATAAGTGCAAAGCGAAAGCGACTAAGACGTCCCTTCCTAGTTGGCGACATGCGATGCAAATTATAGCTATCATCCATTCAATAAAATACGTTGAATGATTTTTGTCGTTTATACTAAGGAGAAAAATATGAAAAACAAAAAATCAAAAATTATAATCCCTGCAATGGGTTTAATCTTATTATCCACTGCTGCTAGTATCTCTGGATCTGTGGCATGGTTCTCAGCTAATAGAACTGTTACTGCTGGTGGTATGAAAGTAAAGGCTGTCGCCGAAGAAGGTATTTTAATTTCAGATACTGACAAAACTGCTTGGACTGATACTGCTAATGCTAAAGTTACTAGCGCTGATTTATTCCCAACAAGTACTGCTGGTACTACTACACCAACTTGGGCCCACAACAACAGCGCTAATGCTGATGATGCTGGTGCCAACGCTTCAGCCGGTTCTTATCAAGACCTTACTTTAGCTTGGTCTGCCTCCACATACGGTGTTGGCTATATTGATAGTGATGAAAGTGGTGCCTTTAATAGCGGTGATTCTGCTTACGTTTTACTTAACGAATTTTATATCAAATCTTCTGGTAACGCTATTACTCTTGGTGCTGAGGAAACATTCAAAGATTTATATATTCAACAAGTCCAAGCCACTAGTGCTGCCAGCTGGTTAAAAATCGACAACTCTTTAAGAGTTCTTGTTGTTGTCGGATCATCTTCATATATATATGCACCAGTTAAAGATCAAGCAAGTGGAACAACTACTTTATCTTACAAATTTAAAAACACAACTGATGTTACTGCATTAGATGCTACTGTTGCAGCTGGTCAAAACAAAACAACTAGCACAACATCACTTGGCAACACAGACGTAAGTGCACTAAAAGCCCAAGTTTATGTCTATTTTGAAGGTGAAGATGCTAACTGCAAATCAACCAATATTTCAGGCATCGATACTAATTACCTTACAGTGACTGTCAAATTTGGTTTAACTACAATCTAATTACTTTATAGTAATTATAATTAATAATAATCGGTGATACGTTCAATCGTGTCACCTTTTATTTTTATACATGAAATCTATCTCATGTATAATTTGCTATTGCTACTGTAGAATTTCTTATATAAAATAAGAATGTCAAAAGCAAAACTACAGTGATGTAGTGACGCAAAGCTAAAGGGTCTTAAAGATATAAGATAGCCAGTTGCCGAAAGCAATCAGGCAACTGGATTTTTATTACTTAAGGCCTATGAAGATTAAAGGAAGTAAACTTGGAACTATAGTCGCATCAACTGGTGTTGTTATTTTCACACTTGCGGCGACTTTTTCTGCTTCTATTGCTTGGTTTGCTATGAATTATTCAGTACGTTCAACTGGTATGCAAGTATCCATTGAAAAAGAAGAAAGCGCTGTAACAGAGATTACTGTTCATGATTTCTATGGCAGTGCAGCAATTACAGAGAATCAAGCAGAAGTGAACTATTGGGGTTTTAATCCAACTCCATCACAAACTATTACATTTAACAACTATTCACCAAGTGGCAGCGGTTTTACTTTGAATATGAGTGAATATTCCGAATTACAACCACATCGTCCTGTTCTATTATTATTTAAAGTACAAGGCGATATGGCAACAATAAAAGCTATAAGTACGAGCTCGTATTTTGATGCACCATGCCCATCTACTACTTCAGTAGAAACGAAAGAAGCTTTAAACAGTTATCAAAACCCTGTTGATGGACTTCAAATAGCAGTTACAACCGATGAAAGCGAAAACAACAAAAAAACTGTGTATAAATACAGCGACGCTAATTCGCGATTTGAATTAATTTGGAAGGGCGATGGGATTGTTTCTGGTAGTCCTAATCATTTGAGTTCTGCCATTGAAGCTCGATCATTTTCGTTTAGTTATAACCCTAAAACAACAAACACAAAAACAGCAGCCTTTGGTGGTGATGGAAACAAATCAGCTATTGCTTTGACAGAAGCACAATGTACATCTATCAATAATGCCTCAAGCTTTGTTGATTTCAGTAACATGAATCCTCAGTTCAATAGTGAGATATCATTGTTTTCTGAAAGCATCACCAACAAACAATATGTTGGCATCATCTTCGACTACAATTCCGCTGCGCTGGGTTATATTTACACATATTATATGGGCACTGATATTGTCAACAATGCATTAACATTTAATTGCGATTGGAGCTTAGAAATCTAATGATTAAGAAAAGAGGCATTATCTATTGTATAGCATTAGCTATCTTTACATTAGCTAGTACTTTCAGTGCGACTTTCGCATGGTTTTATAGCACTATTACTTTATCAAAATCTGATATCGATATGTCCGGTAGCAGTTCCGCTGCTTATTTCGCTTATGGTGATGGGCTTCCATATCAAGAAGACGAAAATGGTAACGTGATACATAGACCATACGGTATAAGAACCCCCGTCCACTTATACAACCTTGCTTGGTTACAATACGCAGGCATATTCAACAAAGATAGAAATTCTGATGGAACACTGGACCAACAGTTCTACTTCGAAATAGATAATTCTATAGAAGAACTTGATATGACAGGTTGGACACTGCCGCCGATTGGTACAGAAACATATCCATTCTTAGGCAATTTTAATGGAAACAACAAAGTTGTCAAGAACCTGACTATATCAAACAAAGCAGGATTGTCTAAGCCAGCTAGTATCGCATATAATGTTCAACCACAAGTTGTCGGTTTCTTTGGAGTAATTGGAGAAATTACTCATAGTCTTAATTATACGACCTCAACAAACTCCATTTATAATGTGACTTTGGACTCGATAACTGTTGAGTCAAAAACCCAACAAACGTTGATTGGGTTAGCAGGCGGATATGTAAATGGTAATATATCTGGCGTCAAAATCGACGGAACATCAAAAATAGACCTCAGTGGTCAAGCACATACAATCAAAAACAATATTCCAGGTATTGATAATTTATCTGATTATGCATTAGTCGGTTATTCAAAAAACAAGGGGTCAAGTAGTAACCTATTTAGTCAGGATGTCTCTCAATTTTTCCATGCAGGTGGAAAAGGACACACTACAACTGAAGGTGGTACTTTTAAATCCAGAGATTATATGGAATGGATTTTTAATACTAAAGGTTCGTATAGCGATAATGATGACATACACACAAGAACTGTTTCTGGCAATGGCGGCTATAACATAGTGAACTCGCTAGTGATGAACTACGATAAAAACCCAACAACATCATCAGAAAAAAACCTTGTTTATCGTTTGAGAGATAATACCTACATACCTTTAGTGTTTAACCCTGATAATTTTAAAACCACCACAACGCCAAAAGCAGCTTCATATAACACCGGTTATTTGGTTGGAAGTGATGTTACATTTGGAACAAATAACGCTTCACCTAAACTTGGTGCTTATAAGAGACGAAATTTAATCAATTCTTTATACGACACAAATATCAATTATAACAATATGTCTAGAGTTTATGAAGGCAGAGACATGAACAACAATAAAATGAACGACCAAGAAGCTGAATGTGCATTTAATAATAATAAAGTCGAAATACTAACTTATAGTTTGAATGAAGTTGGTAACAAAACAGAAAAGCATTGGGTACGAATTCAAGATAAATATAATAGCGGACATGGCAGTTCTAGTTCTGCTTTAAGCAATTACTATAAGGGTAATGCCTCAGCTTCCGGAAAAGATGGATTAAATTTGCAAAAATATGATGAGGCAAGAGAACAACTACCATCATTTTTTACTGATTCAAATTACGTTCATGGTATTCACTTTGATACTAACTTGATATCTAAAGACTCGTTAACAACTATTCCAGCGAACACAGCATACGCTGGAGGTAGCTTGGTTACATCAACTTACCAAGTTCCAAAAGGATCTATTGACTTTAAATTATCAACCACTGGATATATTAATTTCTTTGCTGGAACATATGGAAGCAATGATGTCAACACAATGGATTTCTTCTCCTTGTACCACGTTGTCAGGAAAGCCAATAAAACGATTGATAGTATCAACATGATTGGGAAAATATACCTAAACAAAAATTATGATGAAGATACTAACCCAACAAAATACATATATGGATACGTCGCAAGCAAAACAGGTTCAGTAACCGGCTATTCTAAAATTGTTGTGAATGGTGTTGAAAGAACAGCAAGAACAGATGATTTTAACTCTTCAACTGGATTAGTATTCGATGTTCAAACTGCATTAATGACAGCTTGTAAAGTTAAAAATGCTCTTTATTATTTTGAAGTACCAGCGAACAATGATGAATTTGCTATGGGAGCATCTTCAAATGCAACAGGTGGCGGTGCGTATTTGATTTATCTTGACTTGCAGACAAATGCGTCAACTCCAGATACTGATGAAATTTCATCCTACGCAATCACTACAAGAGCGGGTGGCAACGAGTATCCATATGGTGTCGATTTTGCTATTTCAAGCCTTGGAAACAAAACTGGAGGCGGCCAAACTTTTGGTTTAATCATCACTACAACTTCGTCAAATGGTGCTGTTACTTTAGAAGTAAGTGGCAATACAGTTTACTATCAGTCCACAATTACTACGCAATATGCGTATCAAACTATAAGTATACAAAAGAAAACAGAAAGTCAGGTGCTGCCGACTGCGCCTCCTTCATCTTCAACTTATGGAACTAGGGTAATAACAACGACGGTCGTTTCTGTTGAATTGGTTCCTAAACACTGGACGATTGTGATGACTGGCGATCTCAATTCTGATTTAGAGGTACCATCATACACATACACTTCAATTATTTGCGATGGGGATGCTTTAAACGAAGGCGCTTTGCCAGATTCATTCACAACAGTATTAAACGCAATAAAAGAAAATGCAGCTACTAAAGTAGTTACTATTACTAGAAGAAATGGTAGCGGCAATGCGACATTCAATGCTGTTCCAGCATATTCAGAGACCGGATACACCACTGTTGACTTCACAATGGACATTGGAACACTAATACTTGACATTAGCAATGTCGCGGAAGGTTATACTGTTAAGATTAATGGAGTCCGGGTTAGCAATGATCCTCCAACCAACGTTTACCCACAATCTTAATTCACTATTCTTCCTTTACCATCAATATAGATAATATATTCATTAAGTACGAGGTCTATATATGGCAGAATATATTATTGAAACAGCTAACCTCTCTAAATCGTTTGGTAACAAAAAAGCATGTGATGAAGTAAGCATGCATGTTAAGCGTGGAGACATCTATGGCTTTATCGGCCGTAATGGCGCCGGTAAAACCACCGCGATGAAAATAATATTAGGTCTATTAACTCCTAATAAAGGAGAGATCTCTTTATTTAGTTCGTATCCCTAAAAGATATCCTATAATATTGACTTACCCATTTTGATTTGGTTAGATATTTGCGTAAGCGGTTATATGGATGGCCCATTAAGTTGTGGCACCTTTGCTTATTTTTTTACCCCAAAAATAGAGTTTATTTAACAATGTTATTCATCTACAGTTAGAGAAATCTTGTTATTCCCTGCATCGAGATAGATATGGATTGTATACTTGCCCATCGTGCTTATTCTAATGTTACCATATGCACCTTCTGGCAAAGTGAAACCACATCCATCCCATGTCGTCTCATTTGAATAATAAGTTTCACCATCGCGGAGTTTGAAAGTATCGCCTTCAGTTAACTCAACATTCGACAATGAGTAATGGTTACTATTTTCTGGATCAACACTCAAAGCGTATTCGCTTAAGTTATATGTCCATTCGTTAAATGAACCGACTAGATAAATAGGCTCTGAAAGATATGCTTCCCAACTACCATTAATATAGAATCTATGAGGACCATTCTTAGTAGCAGTAAAGCTATTTACCGCAGGATTCACATTGTGGAACTGTATTACATCATAGCCTTCGTTGAAAGTGACAATGTCTCCGCTAGATAAATCAATAACATATTCGACAGTATTAGTGCTGCCTCCTGGTTTAACATCGGTCACTGGAATTATTAAATCATTAACCTTTGTTGTTATATTGCTCGCACTCTTTGCAGGAGGAGCAATAAACACTCTATCGCTTCCATTAATATAAATTGTATATGTACCAGGTCTTAATGCTGTGTATTTGCTTATGGTGCCACTTTCACCAATATACAATGTGTCTTCGTTATATTTCACACTGATTACATCGTTAATAGCCAATGTCACAGTAAATTTGCCTTTATCTGTTCCTTCAGATTCTTGTGATTGTGCGCTACCAGAAGCAACCTTATTAACAATGATTGAATAAGAAGCAGGTGTGGCTGGTTTATTTAACCAAGCATTCCAGTTTCCATCGCCAAGGTCTTCCAAATAAATAGTGTCTGTTGTCCCCCAATGTAATCTTAAATTGTTGCTATCTTTATATAAGTTATTGGCATCGCCAGTTTTATTAACAACATTCGCTGGATTAATAATAGCATCACCTAACTTAAAGGCTAAAGCCTCGCCTTGGTGCGCGCTTACGCTTCCAGTATATTGATTATGACCATCAACCTGTCCTCCGGTTGTTGTAATTGGGATAATTTTAGCGATGCCATTACTATCTAAAACATAGCCATTCTCAAACACTAATACACCACCAGAATAAGTATCAATCTTTCCTAAAACAACTGCATGACCACCTAGCACTGCCCAGTGTGAAATTGCCTTTGAATTAATTGTGTCTGTGCCGCTGATTTCATTTGAATCTTTTAGTTGCTGAAGTGTGTCAACTCTGAAATGATAATTAGGAGCAGGAATACCAGAAATCTCACGCCATGTAGTGCCAATACTTGTACTTGATGTATAAACGTCATGCAATAAGATATTTAAGATTGTGCTGTTACAGCTATCGACAATACTAGCTCTACTATTTGATTCATCAAATCCACTTGGAAGTTGTAATTCAACGAGGCTTGTACAACTATTAAATATGCCTGTACTTGTTTCATTCGTCCATGCACAATTTTGATTATCGAATCTAACAGCAGTTAATGACGCACAATTGGCGAAAGCAGATCCGCCAAGATTAATTGAAGAGCCCATGAAATCAACTGTAACAATTCTACTCTTGTTAAAAGCGCTACCGCCAATTGAAGTAACGTTATTTGCGATAACTAATGCTCCATCTGGAGATAATTTGCCAGTATTATAAAATGCTGATCCCTTTATTGTTGTTAGTGATGTCAAGTGTTCAAAATCAAAATCATCAAGTTTTGTACAATCACTAAAGGCGCTACCACCAATTGTTGTTAAACTAGTTAGGTTACCTTCGCAAGAAACTTTCTTTAACTCTGTACAAGTTTTAAAAGCATTGTCACCAAGACTAGACAAGCCTTTAGGAAGTGTTAAATTAACTAGCGATTTGCACTCTTCAAAAGCGCTAGAGCCAATTACGACATTAGCGTTTTGAGGCCAAATTATATTGCTTATTTTTGTTTTCTTAAAGGCGTTGGCCTCAATAGTCAAAGTACCTGTGACATTACTTAAGTCTAGAGTGGCAAGTTTTGTACAAGATTCAAATGCAGATACACCAATAGTGAAATTATCAACCTTAGGTGCAATAAGTTTTATAATTGATTGGTTGTTATTAAAAGCGTCTTGACCAATTCCAGCATACCCAGTTTTAGTTAAATCCAGTGTTCCAGTCTCTGGCGGATTGATTGGATGGTCAGGATCATTAGGATCGACTGTTTTATATACAGTATTTGTATTGCTGACATTCTTAAATAAACCATCAGGAACAGTTCTACCAGTATCATAACGCAAGTTAATTGTAAGGAGGTTTTCACATCCGTTGAATGCATATTGTGGCATTCTAACAACATTACCATCGATAGTTTGTAGATCACAATCTAATGAATCATAAAGATACTTATGGTTATCTGGTACTGGTGTATCTTTATGGAAGAAACCTAGTCCTAGATAAATTGGTTTTGCCGTTAATGTAACCGCACTTCCATTTCCTTTGTTACGATAACCGACCGCACTAAATAATGGTTGTAAATAAGGCCACTTAGGATCATGAGTATCTTCAGGATTTATTGTTGGGTTACCACATACCAAGTATTTAATCCAGTAACCCATTTTTAGCGCACCAAACAAGAACTGATCGTTATTATTATATAATCCATTAAAACGAACTCCACCACCGGGCGCCGCAGTCACATCTTCACTGGTTACTGAAAAATCATTAACTTCTCTGTTCAACACAATCAACAATTTGTTTTCGTTGCTCTTGTTTTCGTTTTCTACTTTGTTTGAATAAAGTGCACTTGTATAAACATCTCCGTCTTGAGCTCCAGTATAAGAATAAGTTGTCGCAGTGTAATACTTTGAAGAATTAGCCTCAGCAGTTCCCGCTTCATTTAAGAAACTTATTCTTCTTAAAGACACAGCATTAGAAAACACGGATGGAATCTTACTGATATCCTTAGTAGCATCTTCATAAGTTTCATAAAACTCACATTCATAAGGGATTTCTCTTACTGACTCAATCTCAGAGAACATAAAGGCACCTTTACCTATTTTCCTTAAGCTTTTTGGCATCCTTATTGAAGCACTGTTGATATCATTTTCATAAGATTTGATTTCCTTAAGTGCATACGTTCGAATAAACGCATATTCACCAATCTCTGTAATAGTATCGGGCAGTTTGATGTACTGTAAATCAGTATATGAATCACCAACACCTGTCCCATCACAGTAACAGGCCGAGAATGCGGAATCTCCAATTTTAGTAACTGAATAAGTATATGTTCCGTCACTCACTGTCTTTTTAACTCTTGCAGTGGAACTATCCACATCGGTATCGTGCAAATTATAAAGATATTTGGTCATCGTCGCGACTTTTTTGTTATCAACTTCTTCACATAAGTATGCACATTTATCTGATTTAACCAGAACTCTTGAATTTTTGTTGCCACTCGTATCTTTTCCCACCTCGGCAATTACGTTTCCTTGGTCATCTTTTTCACAGTAATACACATTTTCGTAAACAGGCATCTCCTGGTTAATGCTAAAAGTATTAGTTGAAGGATCAGTTTCAGCGTTTAGAGCAGCAGTATCACGCGCCGCTGAAGTGAAACAATAACCATAATATCCTTTTTCAGTGTTGTTTTTTGCTTTTTTATAACACACTTCGTTACCAATGTTTTTCCATTGACCATCTGCTATAAATTGCTCGGTCATAAGTGTCGTTTTATTAAACGATAAATTTGCCAAATCTTTCCAATGGCCGTTTAATTCATTTACATAAAAACGATCCTCTGATGTAAATTCTCTTTCGCCAGTTTCTTCGTTGATACTACCAAAAGAACCAGATAAATAAATAACACCTCTAGAATTGCCATGGAATGCAAATGGTTGAATTAGAATGTTTGTATATTTATTCGGAAGAACTAATGTTTGTAAAAATGGTTCACCACGAAAATCGTTTCCTCCTCTTCCAGAGTTTCCTCCGATAGATTCTTGAGCGTAATGGTTTTCATTAGAACCGCCTTTTTGAGTGTGAAAAAATATATCTTTCCCACGTCTTTCTTCAAAAATTACCGTTTCAAGGGATTCATTAAAACAAAATGTTTGTAAAGGGATGATTAAATCGCTACATTTCGCATCATTCTCTTCCATGCTGCCTTTAAAAATAACTTTCTTAATCAAAGAACAACCTAAAAATGCATGTGCAGGTCTATCATTCTTTTCAATTTTAGTATTTTGAAGATCATCAAAGTTAAATGCACAAAGACCGTTGGACGAGGCAGTTGCGGCATTTTTGTATCTGTTTTTATCAGCTGTGAGAAGGCCAAAATATTTAAATGTTTTTGGGAAGAAGATGGTTGATCTTCCGTGTTCTCTCCAAGCATCTTCATTTTTTAATATTTCAACAGAATTCTTTACAGACTCTTTATAACCCAAGGCGTAAAATGTATCAGTTCCAGCTACCTCTAACCTAGCCTTGCTCTCATTAAAATCCCATTTAAAATCATCAACATAAGGAAAGATTCTTTTTCCAAAAGCTCCAAAACTTTCACTGCCAACAGCAACTAGATTATAAGGCAAATGAATCTCTTTTATTTTTTCATAGTAATAATGACTAACATCTTTATTATCTACTTTTTCTTTGTACCAATAACCTTTTCCCATACGTTCGCCACCCTGATTCGAGGTACTGTTACAGAAAGCACGAGTGCCAATAAACTCTAGGTCTGTTAGGCCAGAAAGGTCAATTCTACCATCTATTTCCAAATCAGTTTTACCTTCGTCTAAATAACAACTCTTATTGTCATCAATAACATATAATTTGGGATAATCTTCACCAAACATCTGATTCTCAATCGCCTTTAATGTAATAGGTAAATAGATTCTCTTTAAAATTGATTTAACATCATTATGGAACGTCGTATTTTTAATACGTGTCACCGGTATTTTTTGATTTTGATACACAAACGAATCTGGAACAACAATATATCCGCCATTATTAGTCGGTAATTGTCCATGATAGTCAGTAATAGTTATTTCTTTGGTTAGGACGCCTTTTAGATTGACTTGGTTAAGTTGGTATGTCCAATCCGAAGTGGAATAAACATCTGCATTTAAATAATCTGGAGTATGAGCACTTGTGTCATAGTCAGACTTATATCCCCATTTGGAGTGGCTAGGGAGCCAATTATTTTTAATACTGTTTTCATTACCACAAAAAGTCACTTTAAAATGTGCTGGGTCAATATTATTAAAAGCATGTGGCTCAATATCACCCTCAGTACCATCGGCATCATTAAACATGGATTTTGAAATATATATTTCTGTTAGGCTTGTGCAACCTTGGAAAGCTCTTTCACGAATGAACTCAATGTTTTGAAAGTAAAACTTAGTAGTTAACGCAGTACAACCATTAAATGCTTCTTCCGCAATTTCTTTAATTTTTGACGGCAAAGAAACTGTAGTCAACGAAGTGCATCTAAAGAAGCAGAACGAAGGAATTAAAGTCAGTTGACATTCCTGAATCAAATCTCCCCCTCCACCTTGTTCTGGGTCTTCTTCAGATGAGCCTTCTTCGTCGGACGAAATATCTTCAGCGGACGAGGATTCTTCAATAGATGATGATTCAGGATTTGATGATGATTCGCCTTGTTCAGGATCTTCTTCTGGAACATCACAAACACATGTAATAGAAGCATCAGAACTTTGAGAGGAGTCGTTAATAACAATAAAGCTTGTCAAATAAACACATGAATAAAATGCAGAATCGCCAATTTCATTAATCGTGTAAGGTAATGTAATCTCTTCAATTCGGCTTGCAAAAAATGCTTCATAATCGATAACCTTAATGTTATTTGGGGTTTCAAATTTAATTCTTTGTAATTGGGAACCGTGGAAAGCATTGTGCCAAATAGCGGTCACTTTTTTATGACTGACAGGTGCTGTTGCTGGTATAGTAATTGTCCACTTTTGATCAATTTGAGTACCTTTATATGTGTCTTTTACTTCATCTTTAACAGCAATAGCAACCTCAGTATTACTACCTTGAATATCATAGTAATCAAAATAAGGGCTTATGTCTTTATTTGAATCAACGCTACTATAATTGCCTGAAAGGAGATAGCGTGTTTTTCTTTCCGAAGATTTATTTGCAGTATCAAAACCAATCACCGATGTTGTGATTATCGCGAGAAACACACTGCTAAAAATCAATCGTAATCTTGTTAATTTGCTCATAATGTTATTCCAGTATCGTATTAACCGTACTAACTCTCCTTTCATAAAAGTCATTGTTTATAAAATCTTTAAGGCGATGGAGGCGAAGAAGGATAATAAATCATCGTTTCTTCAGTGCTCGAAACAGGCCCATCAAATATCTTGACCCGTGTGTTATCAATAGCGTGTTCGGTTTTGCTATAAGCATAGCTACTAACTGCCATATGCTCTACTTGATCTGCCGTGCTTGAAACACCCGGAGAAGTGATGGCGAAATATCCATTCGTACTATTGTATTCAAATTTCACTCTACAAAGTGCTGCTTTAAATGTTGAACGATCCGAATTAACTAAAGAAATATAGCATCTTTGCATCTCTCCTGTAGAAGAATAAGCGCCAGTTTCTTGGTTAGTTATTGTATATAATTCGCTCTTAAGGAAGTCGATATTCTTAACTTCGTCGTGGCTAGCATAAGCATTATCATCAAAATCGAGTTGACCATCAGTTTGTCCTTGAGCACAAACATAATAAATCTTGGCAAGACCTTCAGCACCACTATCTCTCGATGGACCCGTTGCAGACCCAATACAATATTTTCCAGCTTTCAGTTTAAAGATATGTGCATACAATCTCGTTTCGTTGCCTGTTCTAGGATCTTTCTCATTAATTCCTTGACCTTGTGATACTGTCGCGTCAGTATGGATATCCGCAGTTCTAAAGACGTATTGACTATTTACTTTTTCATAAGTGCCAATATCGTATTTACCTGTATTTGGGTCTTTAGCATAATCAAAGTAAGCAAGTTTATTATCGGTAGGCATAAAGAATGCATAATCAGGATTTTCAAAGTTTGTAGTCACATACTCATAACCTTGATTTGTTCCGCGTCCTGCAACATCTCTATCAATCTGGTAAATGCCAACGGCAGCAGGTTTTGTATTATCAACTAAACCAGCCACAACTGCAACGTTAGCGTAATCTGTCTTGATCTCAAAATTAACCATATTTGCCACAGGATTATCAAGTTGGGCATTTGTAATACAATACATTTTTGCTGATTTTCCGGACATATCTGGAGTCGCAAAACTACAATCCAATTTATCAATTTCGTAGCCTAAACTATCTTTGAGCATCATTCCTTTTCTCTTACTATCACTGGAGGCTAAAATTGGCTCACCATTTTCGTAACATAATTTATGCTCAAAATATTTAGAGATAAAAGACCCACCAGGAGAAGACTGATTAACATCAGAAAAGTAGAAATGATTATCGGAATTCTTACGACCAACAGAGTCTATTTGAAAGCGGAAGAAATAATTCTGATGTAAATCACGTTGTTCAAAGCTATCTGATGTTATTTCATCGGCGCGTGGAAAGTGATAACCTAAGTGCATTTTAGATGGGGAGGATGTCGTTTTCATTGATTCGCGATACTGAGCAAACTCACCCTTAACCGTTGATGGGTCACTTGGATTTGACGTCTTGCTCTTATCAAATTCTCCAGTAGCGTAATAAACATAATACTTGCTATTTGCAGGCGCTTTTTCTTTACGCACAACAGAATAATCTAAACGTGCGCCAGCTTCTGCATCCATACCAGTTGTGTAGTAATCGGTTGCAACAGCAAACACACCTAAATCATCATTTTTAATAGCACTTCTTCCTCTTAAAGAAACTGAGCCATCGAATGAGGAGTTATTATATTTTTCGGTAATATATTTACCATTATGTGACCTTAAATAATCTAAATATTCTATAGCGTTAGTATCAGGTTCATACGTAATACCACCATCCATATCAGCACTATTATCAAAAGAAGTTTTTCCGTCTATTTCTTCATCATAAGTGATTTGGTCATATAAAGTTGAGAAGTCAAGAACACCAGCACTCTTACCTTTACTGGCTGCACCATCTGATTCTTCAGCAACATAGTTATGAACAGTACCACCGATTTTTCCGATAAGGCCATAACTTGAACCATTTTTCATTGAATTGTAATTGTCACCAGTAATTCCGTATCCATCGTTCATGATGAAAGTACCGCTACTAGCATAGCAATCTTCGATAGTACCATCACAGTGACCGATGATAAGACCAATATTATCAGTATGCTCTTCGCCAAGGTGGCATTTCATCGAAAGAACTGTTGTGGTGTCATTAGCTAAAGAAAAGTCAAAATCTAAAGTAGAAATAACCTTAGAATGGTCTAAACCTAAACTATCAGTCTTACTGACAACTAAAGATACTGAAGAAGAAGCATTAATTGGATAAGTTGGAGCAGGATCGTTCTTCAATTTTTCTAATCTAAAGAAATTATATGTGGATTGTAAATCAACCTCTACCGATTGATCGCTATCATCGACATAACTTAAGAAGTCACCTGAAATCAAAAGTTTATATTTATAAGTTGGGTTAGATTTATTATAAGTAATGACTGGGTGTGGATCATCTACTTCAGGAATGTCTCCTTCCCCATTCCATCCAAGTATTTCCGCACCATCAAAAGCTAAAGTTTTAATATTATCTGGGTTAGATTTATCAAATGTTACAGGAGACTCCCCATTATAAACGTACGAGAAACTTGTTCCTGATGCAGCCGCTGGATTCTCAGCATAAAGGTCACTGAATTGGTTTGTGTAACCCATTGCGTTAATTGTGACATTGCTAAGGAACAAATTATGAACTTTAGAACCATGACCAGTATATCCAAATAAACCAGCATCTTCTGGATCAGCAAAGACAGTAAGGTTTTTAATCTCTAATCCTTTGCCATCAAAATCGCCATAGAATGGTTTAGCTTCAGAACCAATAGCTTTAATCGGTTCAAAATCATATCTAGACCCAGCCATGTCAAGGAAAGGAACTTCATTTCCATGATCATCAATACAACGATATACATCTTTGCTGACCTCTCTACCTAAACGGAAATAAGTCTTAGTATCAAAGACGCCAAAGGATTGCAAACGAGATAGATTATAAAGGTGACGTGGCTTAGCAATGACATAAGGCTTGCCAACTGTGCCATTGCCACTGTCAAAATATGAACGTAAAGAGACTTTGCCGTATACACCGTCACTCTGGGCTTCTTTTTGGAAAATAGCCATTGTGAAAGGAATTAATAAGCCAGCTAAACTGAATGCTATTAAGCCAAATAGACCAGAATATGCTAATTTAGTCTTAGTCTTTGTCATATTAATTGCTTTCACCTCCTTCCGATGAAGAAGAGGATGAGGATGAAGAACTATTTTCCTCCACTATCTGCTCGGCAGTGAAATAGAACGAGAAATCACGAGCTAAGATAAAAGTGGTACCAAGACGATCTTGATCGAGGAAGAAACGCATGTGCTCATGGTCATAATCGACCGCGATATAAATGTGATAGAAATTATCCGTGTTAGAACCAGGAATTAAAGTTGAGTCGCCATTTGTACGGCAGATTAAATAAGGCTCGTAATCACTTTCAACATCGTTAATGAATTTATCATATTGAGGGACATCATCTATTTCATAAGCGGTTGTGCGCGTACTAAAAGCATTCCATGCGGTAGTAGGATCAGCATAAGCATGTTCAGATGTTTTTACTTCTGTATAGAATGAATAGAAGTCACTAGCATACAAAGGATTTTGTTGTCTATCATTCTTATATCCTAAGTAAGTATAATCATTTGTCGTACTATATCCACCATAACTATAAATTGAAGGCTCCAACGCAGTAGCAGATCTTACAATCTTAAGCCCTGCTTCGATATCGTTTTTATTTTGGTAACTGACAAGAACATCGAGAAGCACCATAGTCTTCTGTTCCCTTATTCCGTATGGTAAATAATCGTTAATATCTTCAAAAGGCTCAGGGTGATCAGGTGGAAGTTCTATAGAACCACCATAATAATCAATAGACATCATTGTTGGATCAACGAGGTTGGATGCCATAATCGTGCTATCACCAGTTGAAATTAGATTAATATCTAAGAACAGATTTCCACTATTATCAAGGCGATATCTAAAGTCATAAATACCACTTTTACGACACTTAAGGTGTCCGTTTTCAACGACAAAACGGGCATTTTCAGTTTGAGTATTATATGTAAAGTAAGAACATTTTGTCGGCTGTTCTTCATCAATGGTAGTCGCATCAAAAAATATAAATTCAGAACCAACAGAAACAGTCACACTCTTTATGAGGACTGAATACTTATCAGCTATTCCGCAGAT
>Ga0247609_10000372_pt1 | contig 64588 bp, 66 predicted proteins | sample 172DNAGHGlowgp2_FD_193487 | JGI IMG/M metagenome (GOLD analysis project Ga0247609, IMG submission 193487) | Sheep rumen microbial communities from Palmerston North, Manawatu-Wanganui, New Zealand - 1728 DNA GHGlow gp2 | ecosystem: Host-associated > Mammals > Digestive system > Stomach > Rumen ...
AGTCATATATTGCGGTGGCTATAGCGGTGAGGAACCACCTCTTCCCATTCCGAACAGAGAAGTTAAGCTCACCATCGCCGATGGTACTGACCCACCAGTTGGGAGAGTAGGTAGCTGCCGTTTTTTTTACATGAACCCCGAGCCAGAAGTTGGCCCGGGGTTCTTTTTATTATTTTATTCGTATATTTGTAGGCTATAGCATTTTTGACTGATGAAAGAAGAGATCACAAATAAGCAGATATGGAACGATGCCGCGCGAGTGGGAATCGTGTTCGGAGTTTTTTCGTCGGTGTGCCTTGGCCTGAAAGAGGCCGCAGCGCTCACCGGTTCAACGTTCCTCACCATGGCGGCGTCAATCATACTCTGGGCGGTGGAATTCTTCGGATGCATCATGCTCATGAAAAAGTACATGATTGCCGAGGCGAAGCAGCACGAAGGCATTTCCCAGCTGCAGCTTTACAAATTCGGACGCCGCGTGGCGCTCCTCTCAGGTCTCATCCTGGCGGCGGTGAACGCTGTGATCGTAAGCCTCACGCCCGATGAAACAATCGAGGCAGCGTTCTCGCAGGCCATGTCCAGCGTCCCCGCCAATATGCAGGCCGACGCTGCTGACTCCATGAACATGATGCTGTCCAACTTCCCCATCTTCATCTTCATCGGCCAGTGGCTGTACTGCTTCCTGTATGGCTCGGTACTGTCGGCAATAATGAGCCGTAACGTATTCATGCTTAATCTTTTCAACGACGCCGTGAACCGGACCATGCAGGACGGTGGCGACGCCGATGACCAATCCCAACCCGACGAACAATGAGCATAGACCTGTCCATAGTAATCCCCCTTTACAACGAAGCCGAATCGCTTCCGGAGCTCACCGCATGGATCCACCGCGTGATGCAGGAGCAGAGCCTCAGCTATGAGCTACTCTTTGTCGATGACGGCTCCACCGACGGCTCCTGGGACGTCATAAGCCGCCTGAAGGCCGATTATCCTGCGATAAAGGCAATACGTTTCCGCCGAAATTACGGCAAGTCTGCGGCTCTGTACGAGGGCTTCGCTGCGTGCAATGGTGAGCTCGTGGCAACGATGGACGCAGACCTCCAGGACTCCCCGGAAGAGCTCCCGGAGATGATGCGCATGATAAAGGAAGAAGGCTACGACCTTGTTTCCGGCTGGAAGCAGAAGCGCAAGGACAACGCCATCACGAAGAATCTGCCTTCCAAGATTTATAACTGGACCGCGCGCAAAGTAACCGGCATCAAACTGCACGACATGAACTGCGGCATCAAGGTCTATAGGGCCGATGTCGTAAAGAATATAGAGGTATATAGCGACATGCACCGCTACATCCCTTATCTGGCAAAGAACGCCGGTTTCACCAAAATAGGGGAGAAACCGGTACATCACCAGAAGCGCAAGTACGGAGTTTCAAAATTCGGAATAAGCCGTTTCTTCAACGGCTTCCTGGATCTGATGACTCTGTGGTTCCTCTCCAAATTCGGCAAGAAGCCAATGCACTTTTTCGGCACCAGCGGCATCCTTATGTTCCTTGTGGGCTTTGTGATAACCATCTGGATAATAGTGAGAAAGCTGGTGTGCCAGGCCCAGGGCCTGCGCTTCCGCGCCGTTACGGACCAGCCCCTTTTCTACCTTGCCCTTGTGGCACTGGTACTGGGCGTGATCCTTTTCCTTGCCGGCTTTATCGGCGAGATGGTTTCACGCAGTTCGTCTAACCGCAACGACTACCAGATAAGCGAAAGAATATGAAAAAGTTAGTAAGTATAGCGGCGCTCATTATGCTGTCTTTAGCATTGAACGCTCAGGAATATGAACAATCCATCCGCAAGTGGTCCGACGGCCCGATTACCTGGGACAACTTCGTCGAATCCAGTAATAATTACAATGTGCCTTCATTTATCGCTTATGGCTGGAGAGGGGAGGACAAGACTTTCAAGAAAGGGAATCTGCGCATAAAGTATTATGATTATTATACTTCGATGAATTCCGTGGAGTCCTGGGTGGATCCATATCACAAATCCCCTTCGGTCCTTCTGTATAACCAGACGGTTTTTGATTATGCGGAGGTTTGCAGAAGGCAGCTGATGAACGAATGGCATAATAACACGAACGGATACAGCTTCAAGGAACTGTCCAACTTTTATTTCCAGAAAGCCGAACGGTACGAATCCGAAATGGCCCGCCAGTGTGACTACGGAAGGGATTCCTCGATGGTGAGGTTCTATTCTCAACAGGTCTCGCCCCTCCTGGAGACGACGGATCAGGATTACTTCTCGTCATACAAGATTAAAAGAGGTAAAATTGGTTTTGGTTTTCATATAGGCTATGGAAATGAATTCCTATTCGGGGACGCCACTTCGTATTTCAACCCCAAACACGGCTTAAAAGGCGGTATTGACTACTATTATAAACGCATATTTGTGTATCTGGATGGCCAGATGGGGTCCGGAGGAGATACGCCTCAGGATTTCTACAACAATGGATATCTATGGGAAAAAGGACGGCACCAGAGTGCCGGAGTGTTTGAACTCGGCCTTGGCTTCGAAGCCATCGACACTGACTGGTTCAGGCTCGCTCCATTTGCCGGAATCGGAGTTGGCTTTTATGATGTAAATGCAAAGAAAGGTGAAGATCTTTCCGCCGCCGAGAGCGAAGTGAGCGGTTTCCGCCTTCAGGCCGGAATTGCGACGGACATCAAGTTACTGCGCGATTACGAAGATATGTACAATCAGTATGGAGAACATACCATACGTCTGACCGCCTATGCTGCCAGAACCAATATGCGAATCCCTGGCCCTACCTGGTCGGTCAACTTCGGCGTAATGTATAATATGATCGGCTGGTTTACTCCGCGATTCTGATAACGGTTCCCTCAGGAGCATTACGAGACTGTTTTCAGATCAGCGACAGAATTTTAGTTGACTGTTCCATCGATTAAAAGATCCTACAAGGCACATTATTTGCGGCTATACGGGCCAAACCAAACACTATTATCATGAAGAGATTAGTTTTTCTTTTGGCTCTATTTACGCTCGGATTCGGCTTGAATGCTCAGAACACTCAAACCGGATGGCCTCAGCAGCATGACAAAGACGATGTATTTATCTCTGCAGATGGTCGTAGTATCACAATCGACCGGAACAGCTATGCGTGGAGACCTTTCAGCGATGCCGTAGGAATCTCTCTCTATGGCAGCCGTTACCGCAAGGCAAGGGCCAGCAAAGGCTGGGGAGTATTCTTGTCCGCGATTGTAGCGCCCGCCAGCGGGGCATTCATCATTTATTCTCTGGATCACAAAGTCCCTGGCGGCGCCCTGGTTGGCGGAGTTGCACTTGCTGGAAGCCTAGGTACTGGAATCCCCCTGTGGATAAAGGGTCGGCGAGAACTTGACGCAATGCTTGATGACTATGCCCAGCGGTTCAGTCCCAGGACTTACAGTTCCTCTATCAATGTAGGGCCTACCGCGAATGGTGTAGGCTTCGCGCTGAACTTCTAAAAATACCCCCGTGTCGACAGGCCCGGGGGTATTAAATGTTCAGAGGTCAAGCGGACGCCAGGCTCAAGGCCTATCATTGCGCTTGGTATTCTATGTAAAACCCAGTCCGGTTTTTCGTACGAAAATCGTGTAAAAGTTTAAGTATCCCGCCACATAGGAGGATTGTTTTACTTTTTACAAGGCCGTGGTATTTACTTTTAGATGATTTTTTGCTATCTTTGTAAGCTATTCACTGATGCAGTGAAAGACTTGGTATGTAATAACTCATCAAAAGAAAAGACAACTATGATCAACATCAAGTTCCCCGACGGAAGTGTACGGCAATATGAGGCCGGAGTGTCAGGGTATGACATTGCAATGTCCATCAGCCCCCGCCTTGCAGCGGACGTGCTGGCAGTTTCCATAAAAAGGCCCGACGAACCGGAAACATCAAGGGGAACGACCATCGACCTTACCCGTCCCATCACTGAGGACGTGGAAATCCGCCTCCTGAAGTGGGAAGACGACGAAGCCAAGAAAGTGTTCTGGCACTCATCGTCCCACCTTATGGCAGAAGCGCTTGAGGCGCTGTATCCCGGCGTGAAATTCGGTATCGGCCCGGCAATCGAGAACGGCTTCTACTACGACGTGGACCTTGGCGGCTACTCCCTTTCGGATGCCGATTTCAAGACCATCGAGAACAAGATGCTGGAGCTGGCCCGCGGCAAGGAGGATTTCCGCAGGATAGAGGTTTCCAAGGCCGATGCGATGAAATACTTCACCGAAAAGGGCGACCAGTACAAGCAGGAACTAATTTCCGAACTGGAAGACGGCACCATAACATACTACACCAACGGCCATTTCACAGACCTCTGCCGCGGACCGCATCTGCGCAACACAGAGGTTATCAAGGCTGTGAAGGTGCTTTCCCTTGCAGGTGCATACTGGAGAGGCGATGAGAAGCGCCAGCAGCTCACCCGAATCTACGGCATCACCTTCCCCAAGGCCAGCATGCTCACTGAGTATCTGCAGGTCCTGGAAGAGGCCAAGAAGAGGGATCACCGCAAAATCGGCAAGGAAATGGAACTCTTCACCTTCTCCCAGAGGGTTGGCGCAGGCCTTCCCCTGTGGCTGCCCCGCGGTGCCGCCCTCCGCAACACCCTGGAGAACTTCCTGCGTAAGAAGCAGGCCGAATATGGCTACCTGCAGGTGGTTTCTCCCCACATCGGCGGAAAGGAACTCTACGTAACTTCCGGCCACTATGCAAAATACGGCAAGGACAGCTTCCAGCCCATCCACACCCCCCAGGAGGGTGAGGAATACCTGCTGAAGCCCATGAACTGCCCCCACCACTGCGAAATCTACCGCAGCTCACCCCGCAGCTACCGCGACCTTCCCCTTCGCTTCGCCGAGTTCGGAACCGTGTACCGCTACGAGCAGAGCGGCGAGCTCCACGGACTCACCCGCGTGCGCAGCTTCACCCAGGACGACGCCCACCTTTTCTGCCGCCAGGACCAGCTCCAGGAGGAATTCGAGAAGGTTATCGACCTCATCCTCTATGTGTTCAAGACCCTGCACTTCGACAAATACACCGCCCAGGTATCCCTGCGCGACCCGAAGAATCCGGACAAGTACATCGGCTCCGATGAAAACTGGAACAAGGCTGAACAGGGCATCATCGACGCTGCAAAGAAGAAGGGCCTGCCCTATGTGGTGGAAACCGGCGAGGCAGCTTTCTACGGCCCCAAGCTGGATTTCATGGTGAAAGACGCCATCGGCCGCAGCTGGCAGCTGGGTACCATCCAGGTGGATTACAACCTGCCCGAACGCTTCGAACTGGAGTATGTTGATTCCGACGGAAGCCGCAAGCGTCCCGTGATGATTCACCGCGCACCTTTCGGCTCGCTGGAGCGTTTCGTGGCCGTTCTGCTGGAGCACACTGCCGGTCATCTGCCTCTGTGGCTGCACCCGGATCAGGTGAAAGTGCTGCCGGTGAGCGAAAAATATGCAGATTATGCGAAAAAAGTTGTAAATCTGCTAAATAATTCCGAAATTCGCGCCTCCATTGACGACCGTAACGAAACTCTCGGCAAGAGGATACGTGAAACGTCCCTTATGAGAATTCCGGTACTTGTTATCGTCGGCGAAAAAGAACAGGCCGAAGAGACAGTATCCGTTCGTCGTGGAGCAGTTGAAGTGGGAACGATGTCCATCCAGGGCCTTGTGGATTATATCCGTGAGGCCGTGCGGGAGGAACTCGCCCAGTAACTGTGCATTATAATAAACTTTAAACAGGAGGAACGCCTTATCGCAGCACCCTACAGACCGAAGCCTTCGGGCCTCAAAAAGAAAACCGCAAAGGTTCAGCAAGGTCCCAAGCAGGACGAAAATGCCCTGAGGATCAACCGAGAAATCACCTCTCCCCAGGTTCGCCTGGTGGGTGACAACATTCCCGAACAGGGAATATGGCCTCTGAGCAAGGCTCTTGCCCTTGCACAGGAACTTGAACTGGACCTGGTGGAGATAAGCGCAAAGGCGGAACCGCCCGTGTGCAAGATTCTGGACTACCAGAAGTACCTGTACCAGCAGCGTAAGCGTGCCAAGGAGATGAAGGCCAATGCGGCCAAGATCGTGATCAAGGAAATCCGCTTCGGTCCCAACACCGACGAACATGATTTCCAGTTCAAGCTCAAGCACGCCCAGGAGTTCCTTCAGGAAGGCTCAAAGGTAAAAGCCTCCATATTCTTCCGCGGACGTTCCATCATGTTCGCAGAGCAGGGAGAGAAACAGCTTCTCCGCTTTGCCGTGGAACTGGAAGAGTTCGGCCGTCCGGAGAATATGCCTGTTCTTGAGGGCAAGCGCATGACAATGATGATTGCCCCCGTGAAGAAAAAGTAACCGCATTAGCGGAATTGTATAATTATTAATTGTTTAACAAATGGCAAAGCTCAAAACCAACTCCGGTGCCAAAAAGCGCTTTACGCTTACCGGATCGGGAAAGATCAAGAGGAAGCACGCTTATCACAGCCACATCCTCACCAAGAAGACCAAGAAGCAGAAGAGGAACCTGGACCACTTCGCCATCGCAGAGAAGGTGGATGTTCAGCGTATCAAAGAAATGCTGGTCCTCTAAGACACACACTCATTGTTTAACTGGAACGCAGTAAAGAAGTACCTTCAGAAAGAAAAGGTCACTGCCTCCAAAAAAGAAAAAATTTATGCCTAGATCAGTTAACTCTGTTGCCTCAAGGGCACGCCGCAAGAAGATTCTTTCCAGAACCCGCGGCAACTTCCTTTCCAGGAAGAACGTCTGGACGGTTGCGAAGAACACCTACGAAAAAGGTCTCACCTACGCATACCGTGACAGAAAGGCCAAGAAACGTGAATTCCGCGCACTGTGGATCCAGCGTATCAACGCTGCCGCACGTCAGTATGGCCTCACCTACTCCCAGTTCATGGGCCGCATCGCAAAGCAGAACATCGGCCTTAACCGGAAAGTCCTCGCAGACCTTGCTATGAATAATCCGCAGGCATTCGAGGCTATCGTGAACTCTGTCAAGTAGCCTGCACACGCTATGAGCTTGAAGGAAATCATCCAAAACCGCTGGGTAAAGCTGGGCTTCTGGGCTCTGCTGTACATCGCGTGGGTGATCTGGCTCGGAAATTATTGGTGGCTCTTCGGCCTCGTGATTATCTTCGACCTCATCATCACCAAAAAGGTGAAGTGGCTCTTTTGGAAGAAAGAGTACAAGGAAGGGGAGAAGCACAATGTATGGCTGGACTGGCTGGATGCAATCATCTTCGCCGTAGTGGTAGTTACCTTCATCAATATTTTCTTTTTCCAGGCCTTCAAGATTCCGTCATCGTCCATGGAGAGCACGCTCTATACGGGAGACCATCTCTTTGTGAGCAAACTCACCTACGGCCCCAAGGTGCCTCAGACACCTCTTACCATACCGTTTACCCACAACAGGGCGTTCGGGGGAGAGTCCTATTCAACTCTCATCCAGAACAAGTACCGCCGCCTCAAAGGCTTCAGGAATGTACGCCGCGGAGATATCGTGGTATTCGGCTTCCCCAACGGGGATACCGTTCTGTCACGCCGTCCTGCCGATGACTACTATTCCTGGGTACGCACCTCGGGAAGGGAATATGCCATAGAGCATTTCGGCCCCGTGATCGTGCGTCCTGCCGACAAAAAGGATCACTATGTGAAGCGCTGCGTTGCAGTTGCCGGCGATACCCTTCAGGTGAAAGACGGACTGGTTTGGGTGAACGGGGAACAGCAGGAAGTATTTCCCGGCATCCAGCTCAGCTACAGGGTGGTAACCACAGGTCAGCCCATAGCCAAGCGCATTCTGGACAAAATGGGTATCAATTCCTCAGAGCTCCGCTTCGAGAGCAGTCTTCCGGGTTATTCCCGAATGCCTCTCACCGCAGAGAATCTGGAAAAGGTAAAAGCCCTTCAGAATGTAGTTTCTGTGGAAGCGGACATTGAAGAATACCGCTCCGGCATTCTGGACACCGAAATCTTTCCCTTCACCGGCAAGGACCACTGGACCAGGGACAATCTGGGTCCCCTCTGGATTCCTTCCAAGGGCGCCACGGTTCAGCTGGACCAGGACAATCTCCCGCTCTACGAGCGCATTATCAGGGATTATGAACACAACACCCTGGAGATTGTGGAGGACGATATCGTCATAAACGGAGAAAAAGCGGAATCCTATACCTTCAAGCAGGATTATTACTTCATGATGGGAGACAACCGCCACAATTCCCTGGATTCCCGTTACTGGGGATTCGTTCCGGAAGACCACATTGTGGGAACGCCTTCTGTCATTTGGCTTTCGACCGATGGAAGCAAGAGCTTCCCCGGCAGTATCAGGTGGCGCAGATTCCTCAAATTTGTTTAGCCGCCCTCAATTAACAAAAGAAACAATAAAAAAAGTCTAATATTATGTCAAAGGTTTGTCAGATAACTGGCCGCAAGAGAATGATCGGCAACAACGTTGCCCATTCCAAGCTCCGCACAAAGCGCGACTTCGCCCTGAACCTCAAGACCAAGAAATTCTGGTCGGAGAAAGAGCAGCGTTTCATCACCCTTAAAGTCACCACCAAGGGAATGCGCATTATCGAGAAGAACGGTCTCGATGCAACCCTGAAGGATGCACAGGCTAAAGGATACGTGAACCTTGTTTAACCCTTTAATACCTTAGAATTATGGCAAAGAAAACCAAAGGTAACAGGGTGCAGGTCATCCTGGAATGCACTGAGCAGAAGGCCAGTGGCGTACCCGGAATGTCACGTTACATTACCGTGAAGAACAAGAAGAACACTCCTGAGCGTCTCGAGCTCAAGAAGTACAATCCGTACCTGAAGAAGGTCACTGTTCACCGCGAAATCAAGTAAATTATTAAAAATTTCATACTATGGCAAAGAAAGCAGTTGCAACCTTCGACGCCAAGGCCGGTGCAAAGCACATGGTAAAGGTGATACGTATGGAAAAGTCCCCCAAGACAGGCGCTTACGTTTTTGTGGAGCAGCTTGTGGAAGAGGGTAAGGAGAAGGAATTCTTCGCAAAGAAGTAAATCTTTCCCGGTAAAGAAAGCAGAAAGCCGTCCTTTTGAGGGCGGCTTTTTCGCTTTTGGTCACATTTTTGCATATCTTTGTATAAAAATTATAGTATTATGAGAAACCGCAGCATTTTGGCTGCTCTTCTTGTAGCAGCCCTTTTAATCCCGGCTTGTACAAAGCATCGTATCCCCGCCTGGCACGAAGGCGGGAGCCAGAACTCCGGAGAGAATCACGGAGGTAACAATAACGGCGGCAACCAGGGCCAGAACGGTGGCCAGAACGGTGGCGAGAACGGAGGTCAGCAGCAAGGCCTCACGCTCAACCTCCGCACAGACTGGAGCATCCGTTATGAGGGCCGCGAACTGTATCAGGAGGCCGATGGAAGCTATTCGGACGTAGAGCACTTCTCACTTTCCTGCCCTGGCGCAGAGTATTTCATGGTAAGGGTGCTCAGCAAATCTGAACTTCAGGATGTCTATAACGGCGAACTCAAGAAGTACTTCGAGGCCGAGGAAGGGTATATCGCTTCCGACGCTGAGTATTTCGGATGTCAGTTCAACGAGCTCGATTATATCTACAGCCCCCTAACTACGGACGGCATATTCCTGGACCGTAGCCGCAGCGGAGAATACTACTTCTATCTGGTGGGTGTGAAGAAGGACGGAAAGCTCAGCGGCGACTATGCGGCAACCACCCAGGTGTTCGAGCAGGAAGTCCCTTCACCGGCCTACAAAGCCTGGCTGGGAGAGTGGCTCATCTCCAACGGAGAGGTCGGCTACAGGATCTCAATCTCCCAGAGCGAGGCCAACTGGCTGTATCGCGTGGACGGTTGGGAAACCGGCTCCAGCATTGCCTCCAACGGCACCCAGATGAATCTCGAGTATATTGAAACCCGCTTCAATGACGACGGAAGCATGTCTTTCTTCAGCCAGTATCTGGGTGGATATGACGATGATAACTGGGGATGGCTGGACGAATACTTCCTGGGCAACTGCTACGACCGTGACGGCCGCTTCGGCATCATCGACACCGGTCTTGAGATTGGCGTGGCACGCTTTGAGGAAGGTTCCACGGCGGTGGCAACCCTCACCGGAAGCCCTGTGGTGGTGGGAGAAAACAACTGGCACACCACTTTCGAGTCCATGTGCTACTGGAGCTATTGCGATTCGGCCCAGAACGAAGCCGACAAGTGGCTGCCTTACAACGAGAACATCCCCGGATTCCCTCTCACACTCACCAGCACCAAGTCTTCCGGCAGTGTCGAGATGGCAAGTGACAGGGTCGTGAATGCCCGCACCATCCACATTAACCAGCCTTCGATTCATACCAAGTCTGTGTCCAAGAGCTCTGTGGTCCGCGCCAGCAAGGTAAGATAAAACAAAATCACATTATTACAGGGGGCCTTCTTTCAAGGTCCCCTGTTTTTTTGTACCTTTGTGAATTAATAGATAGAAGATGGCTATTATTCTTGACGGCAAAAGGCTCGCGGGTGAAATCCGCGGAGATCTCGCAATTAAGGTCAGTTCCCTGGAGGAACGTTACGGAAGGGTTCCGCATCTGGTGGTAATCCTTGTGGGAGAGGATCCTGCAAGCTGCGTGTATGTGCGCAACAAGGCCATAGCCTGTGAAAAGGCCGGCATGCGCAACACCACGGTAAGGCTGGACGCCGGAGTGAGCGAGGAGGAACTCCTTGGCATTATCGACAAAATGAACAGGGACGATGAGGTGGACGGCATTCTGGTGCAGCTGCCTCTTCCCGGGCATATCAGCGAGGACAAGGTGATAGAGGCTATCGACAAGGAGAAAGACGTGGACGGCTTCCATCCGCTGAACGTTGCCGGGCTGTGGCAGAAGACTCCGCACGTGGAGCCGTGCACGCCCATGGGGATTATGATGCTGCTGGAGAGTTACGGAATAGACCCGAAAGGCAAGAGGGCCGTTGTGGTGGGCCGGAGCAAGATCGTGGGCCTGCCGGTGGCCAAGATGCTGCTGGACAGGAATGCCACGGTAACGATGTGCCATACGCGCACCGTGAATCTTGCCGATGAAACCCGCCGCGCGGAAATCCTGGTGGTTGCAGCCGGAAGGCCACGCGTGATCGGCGGTGATATGATTTCTCCAGGCGCAGTGGTCATAGACGTGGGAACAAATACCGATGAAAACGGAAAGTACTGCGGGGACGTGGATTTCGATGCTGCAGTGCTGAAGGCATCGGCAATCACTCCTGTTCCCGGGGGTGTGGGCCCCATGACCATCGCATGCCTGCTTCTGAATACCGTGCGCTGCTTTGAAAACAGAATGAATAAATAATTATTATGCGTCCATTATATCTTACCAATACCCTTACCAGGAACAAGGAACTGTTCAAACCCATCCACGAAGGCCGCGTGGGAATGTACGTGTGCGGTCCTACCGTGTACGGAGATGCCCATCTGGGACATGCGCGCCCGGGCGTTACCTACGACGTCCTTTTCCGTCTTCTGAAGTATCTGGGCTACAAAGTGCGCTATGTGCGCAATATCACCGACGTGGGACATCTTGAGCAGGATGCCGATGAAGGGGAAGACAAGATAGCGAAAAAGGCCCGTCTGGAGGAGCTGGAGCCCATGGAGGTGGTCCAGTACTACACCGAGCGCTATCACGAAGCCATGAGGCTTCTGAACGTGGAGTCGCCTTCGATTGAGCCGCGTGCTTCCGGCCATATCATTGAGCAGATAGAAACCGTGAAGAAGATCCTTGAGGCTGGGTATGCGTATATCTCCAACGGGTCGGTGTACTTCGACGTGCAGAAGTATAATCAGGATCACAAGTACGGTATTCTTTCCGGGCGTTCGCTGGACGATACACTGGAGGGTACACGTGCCCTGGACGGACAGAGCGACAAGCGCGCTCCATATGATTTTGCAATCTGGAAAAAAGCCGAGCCGCAGCACATAATGCGCTGGCCATCGCCCTGGAGCGACGGCTTCCCCGGCTGGCACCTGGAGTGCTCGGTGATGGGGGAGAAGTACCTGGGCCATGAATTCGACATCCACGGCGGCGGTATGGACCTGATGTTCCCTCACCACGAGTGTGAGATTGCCCAGAACGTGGCTTCACGCGGCACAAGCGGCGTGCACTACTGGGTGCACAACAATATGATAACCATCAACGGCCAGAAGATGGGCAAGAGCCTTGGCAATTTCATCACCCTTCCGGAGCTGTTCAGCGGGAACCATCCCAAGCTGGACCAGGCCTATACGCCCATGACGGTCCGTTTCTTCATCCTTCAGGCCCACTACCGCAGCACGCTGGATTTCTCCAACGAGGCGTTGCAGGCTGCTGAGAAGGGATACAAGAGGCTCATGGCCGCGTGGAGGAAACTTGAATCTGACGCCTCCTGCCCTGACAGCCTCCGCGGAGTAAGCGTTTCCGTCGCGGAAAATGCTCCGGAAACACTTCTCCGCTCCGGCGTTGGGCAGGAAGTGGTATCCGTCATCGACGCGGTGCTGGATGCGCTGTGCGACGATATGAACACTCCCATCGCCATAGCCCATCTTTTCGACGCGGTGAAGCTGGTGAACGGCGGCAAGCTTTCTGCTGCTGATGCCGCTGCGCTGAAGGCTCTGTTCGACGATGTGGTTGGCGGTGTCCTTGGTCTTAAGGACGAGGAGGCTGGTGCTTCCGGAAAGGCCGAAAAGGCTCTGGAAGGTGTTATGCAGCTGGTCCTGGAAAGCCGCAAGAAGGCCCGCGAGGAGAAGAACTGGGCGGAGAGCGACCGCATCCGCGACATGCTCGCCTCCTTCGGCATCACCGTGAAGGACAGCAAGGAAGGCTCCACCTGGTCGCTGGAATAGCTTCGTTCCCCCGCCTTTCCGGGCTTTTTGCACAAAGTCGGACAAAATGTCCGGGACCTTGCGCGGGAATCACGCTCTCACGCTCTCTGGTGCACAAGGTTCCACCACTTCCGTCAGACCTTGCGCAAAGGAAGGAATATATTGCGCAAAAACTAGTCAATCACCAGTTCCACGGGGCAGTGATCGGAGCCGAATATCTCGTTGTGGATATCGGTGCTCACTATTCTGTCCCGGAGAGCGTCCGAAACCACGAAATAGTCTATACGCCACCCGGCATTCCTTGCACGGGCGTTCATACGGTAACTCCACCACGAGTACTTGGCCTCTTCCGGATGCTGGTAGCGCCAGCTGTCCACGAACCCGGCTTTCAGAAGTTCGGAGAATTTTTCCCTTTCCTGGTCGGTAAAGCCGGCGTTCATGTGATTCGTAGAAGGATTCTTCAGGTCTATCTCCTCATGCGCCACATTCAGGTCTCCGCACATAATCACGGGTTTGTCCAGCCCGGTCAGGTACATTCGCATGGCATCTTCCCACTCCATTCTGTAGTCCAGACGCCTGAGCCCGTCCTGGGAGTTCGGCACATACACGCACACCAGATACCACTGGGGATACTCCAGGGTAATAACCCGGCCCTCATGATCGTGTTCATCGATGCCCAAGCCGTATCGTACGCCTATGGGGGTGTGCCTGGTGTATATTGCCGTTCCGGAATAGCCCTTCTTCTCCGCGTAATTCCAGTACGATTCGTAACCGAGGAATTCCAGGTCCAGTTGTCCTTCCTGCATTTTGGTCTCCTGCAGACAGAAAAAGTCCGCATCCAGTTCGGAGAAAATATCGGCAAAGCCCTTGCCGGCCACGGCCCGAAGGCCATTTACGTTCCAAGAAATGAATTTCACAGTGAATGAGTTTTGTACAAAAGTACAACAATTCCTCCGTTTGCGCAAGGTCTGACGGAAGTGGCGGGACCTTGTGCACCGGAGCGCGTGTGAGCGGGTTTTCTGCGCAAGGTCCCGGACACTTTGTCCGACCTTGTGCATTTCATTTGCTTTTCGCGTGTTGAATGGCTAACTTAGTCGTGCAAAATGCTTGGATTTGCGACAGAGAATGGGAAAGCAGTCTGCAAATTCTCGCAAGATTAATAGTCAGGTGCAGACGATTATTAACCAACGTGTGGTGAACTGCGTTTAATTGTATGTACTATGGCTTTTATCAGACCTGTTCAAAGGCAACTTCCAGATGGTACGCTGGCGCTTGTAAGACCCTATCACATCAGTTATGAGGGGTTGGAGAAATGCATTATATGCAGAGACGACAGGGATTGTGATACCTTGGTAAAGTGTATCGCTGTCTGTGCGCAAAGAAAGAACGTGCGGGTAATCATCTATGCGGTGGTCTCAAATCATGCACATATAGCCGTATTGGCAACAACTCTCAAGGTGGCAGAAGCCTATGCACAGGAGGTAAAGAGGACGTATTCCCAGTTGTTCCAGAGAGAGTATGGAGAAAACAGCGTTTTGCGTCGCACAGATGTAAAAGTCCTGCCAATAGATACGGACTGGTACCTAAGGAATGTGCTGGTATATATTCCTCGCAACGCTTATGACAACGGAGCCAAGAATCTTGTCGATTACAAATGGACAGGCTTTCGGGCGTTTTTCCGCAAAAACGTGAGCTTTGGTTTAAAGCCGGTCTGCAAAATGACCACCAGAGAATGGCGTGCTCTCTTTCACACTGGTGATAATTTGGGAAAGGTTCAATGGATGGTTAATACCGAAGGTGAACTGGAACCCTCCAGTTTCTGTGATAGGGAGTATCTGGAGGGCGTTTTCAACAGGGACGAAACATTTTTCTACAAATGTATCGGAAACGTTAATACCGCCGAAATGACTCAGTCTTTGGTTGTGAATCCCAGGAAAAGGATGACAGATGCCGAGTTCTTCAAAGAGATTGAACTCTTGTCGCAGAGATGGTATGCGGAGAGTATTTCTCAATTGCCTCTCAGCCAAAAAGCTCGCCTTCTTACATATGTAAACCATATGTTCCTTTCCAGTGTGCCCCAACTATCCCGAGGATTTGGCATTTCTCGCGAAGAAGTTGAACGCCTCTTGCGCAAGGTCTGACGGAAGTGGCGGGACCTTGTGCACCGGAGCGCGTGTGAGCGGGTTTTCTGCGCAAGGTCCCGGACACTTTGTCCGACCTTGTGCAAAGAGCCCTCGGAAAGGCGTGGGGGGGGGGACAGAGCCTGGGAGTAGGGCCGGAAAGACCGGGGATGGCAGCCGGGATGCCGGAATGGAGCCTGAGAATAGGCTGGAAGGCCCTGGGGGACTATTTCAGCAGGCCGATGGCGCCGAAGACGCCCAGGGAGCCGAGGAGCATGATGACGCCGGCGAGGAGAACGCCGCACATCACTGCCAGTGTGCTCTTTTTGAAGTCCATGTTCAGGATGCTGGCGGCGAGGGTGCCGGTCCAGGCACCTGTGCCGGGAAGGGGAATGCCCACGAACAGGAACAGAGCCCAGTAGAGTCCCTTGCCGGCCTTGGCTTCCAGTTTGCGACCGCCCTTTTCGCCTTTTTCAAGGCACCAGGTGAAAAACCTGCCGATCACCTTCTTGTCCTTGCCCCATTCCAGGATCCTTCTGGCGAAAAGGAAGATGAAGGGCACGGGAAGCATATTGCCCAGCACGGCAACGATTATGGAAGGAACTATCGGGAGCTCGAAGCCCACGGCATAAGGCATGGCGCCGCGGATTTCGATAAGCGGCACCATCGAGATAAGGAATACCCAGAGGTAATTGATATATTGTTTCATCGGATTCTGGTAAGGAATTTTTCCATTTCGGCAAAAGCTTCGGATTCGTTTAGGCTGCGTTCGGCAGGATCAGAGGTTACAAGATCGAAAACGTTGCCGGGAATCTGCAGGCGGCCGGCCTTGAAACGGGCCCTGGAGCACGTGGCCATGAACTGCAGCGGGAATATGTTCTTGGGAAGAAGGGAAATGAAAAGGTCCGGCTCCCCGTCCAGCATCAGGTTCACCTTCTCTTTGGAAGGCCTGCCATACCAGTTGAGGTCCTTTTTCAGGATTGTGGTGGTGATGCTTGTGATGAGCCTTTCACCCTCCGCAAGCTTCCGGAAATCGAAGAAGAAAATCTCGCCCCTTATATCGTTGTCGCGGAAGAAAGTCATGAGCCTTTGCTTACATTCGTTGAAAGATGTATCCTCCACGTCGATGAAGGCAACTGCGGAACGCACCCGGCTCATCGGAATGAATCCTGTGGGCTCGGTGGATGCATATTTCCTGAGGCTGTGTCGCCTGAATATTTCCTTTACGGAATCTGCTATCTGCATTCTCTACTTGGTGTTGGCCGCTATGAGTTCGCGGATTTCCTGCTTTGCGTCCCTCCAGCGGGGGATGTCTATCTTGGTGCCGATCACTTCCACCACCTTGGCTGCGATTATGGAGCCGATCTCTCCGCAAACCCTCAGCGGCATCCCCATGGAATGGGCATAGAGGAAGCCGGCGGCATAGGTGTCGCCTGCGCCGGTGGCATCCACAGGAGTGGCGGGCCAGGGCTCTATGATGTGGAATTCATCGCCGGAACGCACCATGGACCCGTCCTTCCCAACTTTCACTACGGCAATCTTGCAGTGCTTTGCAAGTTCGTCGATGGCTTCACGCGGCTCCTTCTTGGTGAAGGCTTTGGCCTCCGACTCGTTGGCAAAGACGATATCGACATAATTCTCCACAAGGTTGTGGAAGAAGGCGTCGTTGGATTCCACCACGTTGTAGGATGCCATGTCTATGGAGATGATGCAGCCGGCGGCCTTTGCCATGCGGGCGGCGGTGGAGATGAGCTCCTGGTTCTGAACCAGATAGCCTTCGATATGGAAGTAGTCGTAGCCTTCGAAGTATTCCTGTTTAAGGTCTTCCGGGCCAAGTTCCAGCGTTGCACCCATATAGTCGGCAAAGGTGCGCTCTGCGTTGGCGCCGGTGATGAACACCATGCATCGGCCGGAAGATTTCTTGCTGTAGAGCATCTGGGCCTTCACGCCGTACTGCTCCATGGTGCTCTTGAAGAGGTTTCCAAGGTCGTCATTGCCGATCTTGCCCAGGAAGCCGGAGGGCATTCCGAAAATGGCGGTGCAGGTGATGGTGTTGGCTGCGCTTCCGCCGGGCACGTATTTCACTCCATATTCCTTGAGGGCGTCCCAGATCCGGTCCCCGGTTTCCATGTCCACATGCTGCATGCTGCCAAGGGGCAGGTGGTATTTCTTCAGGAGGGTGTCGTCCGGGAGGACGGCAAGGATATCGGTGAGGGCGTTTCCGATGCCAAGGATGGATTTCATAGATTTCCTGTTTATTATTGAGATGCAAATTTATACAATATTTGGGGATTTTACACTACCTTTGCAGAGACTATGCAGAAGAAAAAGGCAAATAAATGGACATGGGCCATCTGGGTGGCGCTTGCCGCAGTTCTGCTGTGGCTGTCCATGCGCGCAGTGGACTGGGCGCAGTTTGCCGATGCCCTGAAACAGTGCCGTTGGCCCTGGGTAATCCTGGGGATGGCTCTGGGGCTGCTGGTTTTCTGGATAAGGGCTGCCAGATGGCACATGCAGGTGAGGCCCCTGGACCCTGCCGTGTCCAAACTGGACTGTTTCAATGCCTATAATATCTGTATGGCCGTGAACCTTGCGCTTCCTCGCGTGGGGGAAGTGGTGAGATGCGGGTATGTGGTGAAGCACTCGGAAAAAGGGGAGGACGGGCAGCGTAAACTTTCCATCGAGAAGGCCCTTGGTACCATGGTGACGGACAGGGTGTGGGATATCGTTTCCATTCTGGTATTAGCCGTTATCGTTGCGGTTTTTCTATGGGACAGGGCCGGTTCTTTCTTTAAAGGCGAACTTGGCGATGCCGTAGCAGGCAAGCTGAGTATGCTGTGGATTGCAGCTGCGGTTATCGTGCTGCTTGGCCTTTTTGTGTTTCTGGTTTGGAAAAGGCGCGGCAGGGGAGGAGTATGGGAGAAGATATGGAATGTGGTAATCGGCACAAAAGACGGGCTTCTTTCCTGCCTGCACATGCGAAGAGGCTGGCTGTTCATCGTGTACACGGTGCTCATCTGGGTGATATACTGGATAATGGTTTATTGCTGCATCAAGGCTCTCGGGAATATGGAGGCTTTTGCCGGACTCGGCCTTGCCGATGCGCTGTTCATAATGTTCGCCGGTGCCGTTAGTTCGATAATCCCTGTTCCGGGCGGTTTCGGGGCATATCATGCCGTTGTCGGGGGAGTGCTTGCAGGCCTCTGTGGCGTTCCTTTCGGCGTCGCGATGATTTTTGCCACGCTTTCGCACGAGTCTCAGGCCATAATGCAGGCCCTTGCGGGTGCGGTGTCGTACATATGGGAATCTTTCTTCAGGAAATGAGAACGGAAATTATAACATCGGCACAGAATCCCAAGTTCAAGAATCTGCTCCTGCTTCAGGAGAAGTCCAAAGCGCGCCGTGAGCAGGGGCTGTTCGTGGTTGAGGGCGTACGGGAGCTTGAGCACTGCCTGGAAGCGGGCTACAATGTGCGCACCGTGTTCGTGTGCCCCGAAATCTGTCCGGAGCAGAGAAGTGTTTCCGGAGCCATCGCCACCCTCGGCGAGAAGGAGGGGCCCACGAAGTGGGAGGGGTCACGGAGTGACAGTGACGGAAACACTTACTCTGCGAAGGAAGTCAAGACCCGCGTATATGAGATTACTCCGGAACTGTACCGCAAGGCTGCGTATAGGGAAAGCACGGAGGGTATAATCGCGGAGGTGGAAGTCAGAACCCTGAGCCTGGAGGATCTTCAGCTGCCGGAGAATCCCCTCATTGCGGTTTTGGAGAGCGTGGAAAAGCCGGGAAATCTGGGTGCCGTTCTCCGCAGTGCGGATGCTGCAAAGGCCGATGCCGTGATAGTCTGCGACCCACTAACGGATATTTACAATCCCAACCTGATACGTGCCTCCATCGGCGCAGTTTTCACTGTGCCCACGGTTTGCGCAAGTACGGAAGACACCATCGACTTTCTGAAGAAAAAATGCATCCAGATACTCACGGCGCAGCTTCAGGATTCGTCGCTGTACTACGATTGCGACATGAGGCGCGGTACGGCAATAGTTATGGGAACGGAGAGTACAGGGCTTTCGCAGGCATGGAGAAAGGCTGCCAGCTCCCATATCCGCATTCCCATGCTCGGGAGGCTGGACAGCCTTAATGTTTCGGTGAGCGCCGCTATTCTGCTTTTTGAAGCGGTGCGGCAAAGATCCCTCTAGAACGGAAGATCGTCCTCCGGACCGTTGTCCGGGGCCTGAGGTGCCACAGGCTGCTGCGGCGCCTGGTACTGCGGCTGAGGCTGGTACTGCGGCTGCTGCGGGGCCTGATAGGGCTGCTGGTATGCCGGCTGCTGAGGCTGCTGATAGGCGGGCTGCTGAGGCTGCTGATAGGCAGGCTGCGCCTGGGGGCGGGACTGGCCGTCGCCGCTGTCCGGACGCCTTCCAAGAAGCTGGATGTTCGTGACTTCAACCTCCGTGGTGTAGCGGGTCTGGCCGTTCTGGTCTGTCCACTGGCGGTTGCGAAGGCGGCCTTCAACATACACCTGTGAGCCTTTCTTTACATATCCTTCCACGAACTCGGCATTGCTTCGCCATGCGGTGATGCTGTGCCATTCCGTGTTCTCGCGGGTTTCGCCGTTACGGTCTTTGTAGCGGTCGGTGGTTGCCAGGCGGAACCTGGCCACCCTTGGGCTGTTGCCAGGGGCTTGATTGGGATCGAGGTAACGTACTTCCGGGTCATTTCCAACGTTACCGATAAGCATTACTTTGTTCAGTGACATAATACAAAAAATAAAAGACGCCTGCAAACATCGCAAACGCGTCTTGCAAGATACGAAGAATTTGTGATATTCGCAACGGCTGTTTTGCCCGTGGGGGCTATGTTTTTGACTGCCAGCGTATTATATAACATTCCCCTGGTGAAAATGCACCAGGGGAACGTATTGTAATGCATTGAGGGCCAGTGATTTGACACCCACAGTGGACTTCGCTAGAATTTCTCCGGACGCATCGTAGGGAAGAACAGGACGTCCTGGATGGTCTCTGCGCCTGTCATGAACATTGTAAGGCGGTCGATTCCCATGCCCACGCCGGAGGTGGGAGGCATGCCGTATTCGAGCGCGCGTACGAAGTCGTAGTCTATGTACATGGCTTCGTCGTCACCCTTGCTCTTGAGGGCAGCCTGCTCTTCGAAGCGCTCCAGCTGGTCGATGGGGTCGTTCAGCTCGCTGTATGCGTTGGCCAGTTCCTTGCCGCACACAAAGAGTTCGAAGCGCTCTGTGAGGGTGTCGTCGTGACGGCAGCGCTTGGTGAGCGGTGACATCTCCACGGGGTAATCGATCACGAAGGTGGGCTGAATGAGATTCTTCTCGCAGTATTCGCCGAAGATTGCGTCGATGAGCTTTCCAACTCCCATCTCCGGGGAAACCTCCACGTTAAGCTTCTTGCAGGTTTCGCGCAGCTGCTCCTCGTTCATTCCCTTCACGTCCACTCCTGCATACTCCTTGATGGCATCGAGGATGGGAAGGCGGCGGTAAGGGCCCTTGAATGAAATCTCGTTGCCCATGATGGTCTTGGTGGTGCCGCCGGTGGCCTCTGCCACTTCTTCCAGCATCTTCTCGATGAACTCCATCATCCAGAAGTAATCCTTGTATGCGGCATAGAGTTCCACGCAGGTGAATTCGGGGTTATGGGTTTTGTCCATACCCTCGTTGCGGAAGTCCTTGGCAAACTCATATACGCCGTTGAAGCCGCCCACGATGAGCCTCTTCAGGTAGAGTTCATTGGCGATACGCATGTACATATCCACGTCCAGGGCATTGTGATGGGTGATGAAAGGACGTGCGGTTGCGCCTCCCGGAATGGGCTGCAGGATGGGGGTTTCCACCTCCAGGCAGCCGGCCGCGTCGAAATAGCGGCGCATGGTTGCGATAATCTTGGCGCGCTTCACGAACACATCCTTCACCTGAGGGTTCACCACAAGGTCCACGTATCTCTGACGGTAGCGGAGCTCCGGATCCTCGAAGCTGTCGTGCACGGTGCCGTCGGCATCGACCTTCACGATGGGAAGGACGCGCAGGGACTTGCTGAGCACGGTGAGCTCCTTGGCGTGGACGGAAAGCTGGCCGGTCTGGGTGAAGAAGGCAAAGCCTTTTATGCCGATGATGTCGCCGATGTCAAGGAGTTTCTTGAACACGGTGTTGTACATGGTCTTGTCTTCGCCCGGGCAGATCTCGTCGCGTTTCACATATACCTGGATGCGGCCTTCGCTGTCCTGCAGCTCCATGAACGAAGCGGCGCCCATGATGCGGCGGCTCATTATGCGGCCGGCAAGGCACACGTCCTGGTAGCTTGTATCGCCCTCCTTGAAATTGTCTGCAATTTCCTTGGTGGTGGCGCTGACCGGATAAAGCGGTGCGGGATAGGGGTTGATTCCAAGTTCACGGAGTTTCGAGAGGGATTCCCTTCTGCCGAGCTCCTGCTCGTTGAGTTCGTAGTATGCCATATGTCGATGCTGTTTTTTCAAAAACGCAAATTTAGTAAAAATCTCCCAATTGACGATAAATGTAAATTTTTATTGAGATTCAGCCGATTTTTTTTATCTTTGAAAGATGATTCACGCACATAGTTGAACTTATTACTAAAACACAAAACAATATGTCAAAAAAAGGTAATTCGAGTGTCATTGCAATCATCACAATGATATTCCTGTTCGGTATGATTTCCTTCGTAACGAACCTTGCAGCTCCCATCGGCAATATCTGGAAGATGCAGCCCGGTATCGAAGGCTCCAACACCTGGGGTGCAATGGGCACCATGATGAACTTCCTTGCGTATGCAATCATGGGTATCCCCGCAGGTAACCTCCTGAAGAAGAAGGGCTACAAATTCACCGCCCTGGCCGCACTCCTGGTGGGCCTCACCGGCGTGTTCGTGCAGTTCCTCTCCGGCATCATCGGAGTGGGCGCCACCATCGGCTCCCTGCCCGCAAACTTCTTCGTGTACCTGTTCGGCGCATTCATCGCCGGCTTCTCCATGTGCATGCTCAATACCGTTGTGAACCCCATGCTCAAGATCCTGGGCGGCAAGCGTTCCAACCAGTACATCCAGATCGGCGGCACCTTCAACTCCCTCATGGGCACCCTCACTCCCATGCTGGTTGGCGCACTCATCGGCACCCTCACCAAGGACTCCGTTATCAAGGACGTGAATCCCGTGCTCTTCCTCGCAATGGGCGTATTTGCAGCAGCTTTCATCATCCTGCTCTTCGTCCCCATCCAGGATCCCGCACAGACAAAGTCGGACGCTCCTGCAGTGAGCCCCCTCAAATACCGTCACTTCGTACTTGGCATCATCGCCATATTCGTATATGTAGGTGTTGAAGTGGGTATCCCCCAGACACTTAACTTCTACCTGTCGGATTCCACCAACGGCGCAAGACTTGATCCCGCATTCGCAGTGAAGATCGCAGGCGTCATCGCCGGCTTCTACTGGCTGCTCATGCTTGTGGGACGTCTCACATCCAGCGTTATCTCCGGCAAGGTTTCCGCAAAGACCCAGCTCACCGTGGTTTCCGCAGTTGCTCTGGTTCTCATGATTGTGGCAATCTTCCTCCCCTCCAGCGTTGCAGTGGGCATGAACATCAAGGTGGACGGCGCTCCCGTTCCCGCGAACATCCCTGTATCGGCAATCCTGCTGGTACTCTGCGGCCTGTGCACCTCCGTCATGTGGGGCACCATCTTCGACCTTGCAGTTGAAGGCCTTGGCGCGGCAACCGAAAAGGCTTCCGGCATCTTCATGGCAATGGTTGTGGGCGGCGGTATCGTTCCCCTCATCCAGGGCGCACTTGCCGACGTCATCGGTTACATGCCCAGTTACTGGGTTCTCGCAATCTGCGTTGCATTCATCCTCTACTTCGCCGTTATCGGCTCAAAAGTTAAAAAGGCATAAGCTATGGCACAGGATCTCGTAGTTGGAATTGACGTAGGAGGCCAGACCTCCAAATGCGGCGTGGTCGATGCCCGCGGCACCGTTCTCGCCCAGACCGTAATCCGCTCTGACACCACCGACAATGCAGAGGAATTCATCGCCTCCCTGGCAGAAGCCGTGAACCGCATCATTGCCGATGCCGGCGCAGAAGGCCGCATCCGCGGAATCGGCGTCGGTGCTCCCAACGGAAACTATTACACCGGCTGCATTGAAAGCGCTCCCAATCTTGACTGGGGCCACGACAGGGTGGAATTCGCCAAACTCCTTCAGGAGCAGATGAACGGCATTCCCGTTTCCCTCACCAACGATGCAAACGCCGCCGCCGTGGGCGAAATGACCTATGGCGCAGCAAGGGGCATGAAGAACTTCATCATGATAACCCTTGGCACCGGCGTGGGTTCCGGTATCGTGATTAACGGAGAGGTGGTGTACGGCCACGACGGATTTGCCGGCGAACTCGGCCACACCTGCGCCGTACGTCACAACGGCCGCGCATGCGGCTGCGGCAAGAGTGGCTGCCTGGAGGCCTACTGCTCCGCCATGGGTGTTGCCCGCACCGCCCGCGAATGGCTGGAAATGACCGACGAACCCTCCGTGCTCCGTTCCCTGGACAAGATCACTTCCAAGGACGTGTATGAAGCCGCCAAGGAAGGCGACAAGATCGCCCTTAAGATCTTCGACTTCACCGGCCGCATCCTGGGTGAAAAACTTGCCGATTTCATTGCGTTCTCCGCTCCTGAGGCAATAGTCCTCTTCGGCGGTCTTGCCCGCAGCAAGGAATTCCTCACCGAGCCCATCCTGAAGGCCATGAACGAGAACGTCCTTCCTTTGTGGAGAGACAAGGTGAAGCTCGTGTACTCTTCCCTCAAGGAAAGCGACGCCGCCATCCTCGGCGCCTCCGCCCTGGCCTGGGAGCTGTAATACCCCCACGCGTCAGGAGCCGGGTTCCCAGCCGGCGATATCCCAGGGGGAGAAATCGTAAGTGAGAGGCTTGCCATACGAAAGTTGGTAGGCCTCTTTCTTTAGCGAATAGTCCAGTTCGCACATCCGGAAGCTGTTTTCGCGCGGGGAGAGGGAAGGGTCCGGGAAGATGGGATCCAGTATGTGCAGAACAAGCTTTACGTCGTGGAAATGAGGCGCAACCATTCCCGGGAGTTCCTGCATCTGGACGAAGCAGGGGACAACGGGCACGCCGAACTGGGCGGCAAAGAGGAATGCCCCGCGCTTTCCGGGCCGGGGTTTGCGGTAGTTGAACCACATCTCCTGCTCGGGGTAGATGAGGATGAAGCGGCTCCGGTCCAGCTGCCTCCCGATGAGTTCGCGGAACTTTCCGTTCATGTACGACGGCTCATTTATAATAGGTATTACGTCGATGTTGCGCAGTACGAAGCCGTTCAATCCGCCCATGACGAAATTCGTACCCTCGCTTATGGCCCATAGCCTCCCCCTGCCGGCATCCAGGGTCATGCGGCGGTGAATGCCATTGTCGAAGGGGTTGAAGTGATTGCTGGTGAGAAATGCCGGGCCCTTGATGGCCTCCAGCTTTTCCATCCCGCGGATTTCGTTTATACCGTCGCTCCACTTCCGCCTCCACGCGTCCACGATGCATCTTGCGGCCAAGTTCTTCAGCTTGAATGCCGGAGAATCCAGCTTTCTCACATAGTCCAGGATATTGTCCTTCAGGGCTTCGCGTTCCCACTGGGGGTCGAATGGCTCGGTTTTGTCATTGAACCTCCCTTCCGCCGCGGCCTTCCGGATATTGTCTATGGCGGCTTCCCGCCCCGGAGTTACTAGGAGCATAGCCTTACACACTGCTGAGCCTGGGCGGCCAGGCTGCGGAACGACACTTCAGCCTCGCTGAGTTCGGCGGCAAGGCGAATCAGGGAGTCGATGTCGCTTCTGTACTTCTCCATGGCCGCGGTGTTTTGCATATAATCGCGCCACTTGCTCCGTATTATCTTATAGAAGCCGCTGCGGCGGGCATAGTGCCAGAAAAGGTCGGAGTAGGGTACGCTCTCGTTCAGCCACGGCTTGGATGCAAGGTTGAAATGGATTATCTGTGGATTGTCAAAGCTGGAAATCCTCTCCGAAGGCATGGCGTCCCAGTTGGGATCCAGATAGTGGATATTGCCCCAGCACAGGACATTCAGATAGTCCTGGTCGGGAGCCACGGTACGAAGGCCGTATTCCTTCATGAGAAAGAGGAACTTGCCTTCGATATCCACCTCCCTCAGGCGTTTCATATTCAAAAGCAGAACTCCGGAATTGATGTAGTTCCGGTGATCCACTCCGTCATACATGTCGATGTAGCGCATGAAAGGGGCGATGTGCTGGATGGAGTAGTCGGCAACCGCGCCGATAAGTTTTCCGCCCATTCTCTGGAAATACAGCCTTGAAATGTCTCCAGGAACAAGGATGTCGCTGTCCAGGTAAATTCCTTTGTCGTACTGGGGGAACAGTGAGGGGATGAAAAGCCGGAAGTAAATGGTAAGGGAAGAAAAGGCTGCAAAATTGTGCCTGTTCAGAGCCCCGTCGGGATCTATTTGGCGGAGTTTCTCGCTAAGGGAGATGAATTCCAGCTGGAAATAATCTTCGGCAAGACGGGAAAGCTTGCTGCGGTTTTCTTCGCAGATGTCGTCGTTGAGGATATGGATGCGGTACGTGTACTCATTGGATGCGTTTTCCTTCATTGAAGTGAGGGCAACCGCAAGGTACGATGCATAAGCGTCGTTCACCGAGAAAAAGATAGGAATAACTTGTTTCATTCTTATTAATTCTTTGGTTTGCGGCTGCAAAATTACGTCGCATCGGCGAGTGCGGGAAGAAAAAGTTGCAGGGACGAACGGTTTGGGGCGAAAATCGTGTATTTGGGACGAAAATGCCGATTTTGGGACAAATGGAAAAAGTTTTTTATCTTTGTCCCAGTAAAAATGTTACCGATGAAAGCCATCTCAAGAACCTTTTACAACATGCAGGTGAACACTACGTTCTTCCTGGTGATACCGTTGTTTTTCTTCCTCTTCGTGCTTGCCTACATGCCTTTCGGTATATACGAATTCCTTGCGGTTGGGAAAAATCAGTTCACCCTGAACGTAATAATTACGACGCTTATCATCTTCGGCACACTGGTCCTGTCCAGGATGCTCATGTTTATACTCCGGAGAACCATAGACCTTAACTGGAGCCAGTATATACTTTGGTGCTGCATGGAGATTGTGTTCGCCGGTATGATGACATCCATCCTTGTGGCAGTGGGCTGGGGCGGTGCCATTCCCTATTTCACGGTGATGTCCAAGTGCCTCCTGTACATATTTGCAATTGTGATATTCCCGTATGCGCTCATTACCATGGGCGTCCAGCTGTATGTACTGGGCATAAGGGCGCAGAAGGCTCCATATGTGGATGAAAAGACCCTTGTCCGTTTCTATGACGACCAGAAGCGCCTGAAACTCGTTCTTGCATCCACTGCGATCATGTACATAGAGGCAGAGGATAACTACGTGCACATCGTGCACATGGACAATGGCAGAGTGAAAGATTTCACGCTGCGCTCTTCCATGCGCGCCCTTGAGGACGTGATGGAGCGTCACAGCCTTGTCCGTTGCCACCGTTCATACTTCGTCAATCCCGCCCATGTGGACATGGTGCGCAAGGACGAAAACGGATTTGCCCTCGCCGTACTGGACCGCGAGGGCATGAAACAGATTCCGGTGAGCAAGCGCTATTACGACAATCTCACGGCTATTCTTTAATCCAGCGAGTGGATCGCAAGGCCGCTGCGGAGCTTTGGCTCGAACCAGGTGGTCTTTGGCGGCATGATATTGCCGGTATCGGCAATGCGGATGAGCTGGTCCATTGACACGGGATAAAGGGCGAAAGCCACTTTCATCTCCCCGGAATCCACGCGGCGCGACAGTTCCCCGAGGCCGCGAATTCCGCCCACGAAGTCGATGCGCTTGTCTGTGCGCAGGTCCTTGATGCCAAGGATCTTATCCAGGACAAGATTGGAAAGGATGGTAACGTCCAGCACGCCGATGGGGTCGTTGTCGTCGAAGCGTCCGGGCTTTGCTGTGAGGCTGTACCAGACTCCCTCTATGTACATGGAGAAGTTGTGCAGGCCGCAGGGATGATAAATATCCTCTCCCTTGGGCTCCACAATGAAATCCTCCTCAAGAGCCTTGAAGAAGTCCTTGGTGGAAAGGCCGTTCAGATCCTTCACAACACGGTTGTAGTCGATGATTGCAAGGTGGCTCTGCGGGAAGCACACGGCCATGAAGTAATTGTATTCCTCATTGCCGGTGTGATTGGGGTTCTGTGCACGTTTCTCCGCGCCCACGCGGGCAGCGGCGGCCGTGCGGTGATGGCCGTCGGCAACATAGAACGCGTCGATGTCGTTGGTGAAGATTTCGGTGATGCGCCTGATCACGGCATCGTCCTCTATCACCCAGAAGGTGTGGGTGAAGTTGTTTTCATCTACGAACTTGTATTCCGGCTCTCCTGCGGCGGCATCGGCTATGATTGCGTTGAGCTCTGCATTGTCCTTGTAGGCGAAGAATACCGGCTCGATGTTGGCGTTCTGGATGCGGACGTGCACCATGCGGTCGTCTTCCTTGTCCTTGCGGGTGAGTTCGTGCTTCTTGATTATTCCGTTCGCATAATCGTCCGTATGGGCGCAGAGTACAAGGCCGTACTGGGTGCGGCTGCCCATGGTCTGGGCATAGACATAGTACTTCTCCTTGTCTTCGCGGACAAGCCAGCCGCGCTCCTTCCAGAGCTTGAAGTTCTCCACGGCTTTGTCGTAGGTGCGCTGTTCGTGCTCGCCGGCAATTGGATTGAAATCAATCTCCGGCTTTGTTATGTGAAGGAGGCTCTTCTCCCCGGCCATTGCCAGGGCTTCCTCCGAATTCAGTACGTCGTACGGGGGGGCTGCAACTTCCGTTACCAGGTCCTTCGGGGGACGTATCGCAGCAAAGGGTTTTACTTTTACCATTTCTTGTTTACTTGGAATTTAGTGTTACCTGTGGCAAAGAAATCGGCAATCTGCCTGGCGGCGGCAAGGCCGGCGTTCACGTTGGCCTCGGAAGTCTGGGCACCCATCTTCTTGGGCGTTGCGAATACGCGGAGGCCGAACTTCTCCTGAAGGGCTGCGTAGTTGTCCGGCATTACGTCCGTCACATACTTGAGGTCTTCGCGCTCCTCCAGGGCTTTCAGGAGACCTTCCTCGTCAATAACCTCCTTGCGGGCTGTGTTTACGAGCGTGGCGCCCTTGGGCATCTTGGTTATGAGCTCATAGCCTATGCTCTTGATGGTGGAAGGAAGGGCCGGGATGTGTATGGAAAGATAGTCCGACGATGCATAGAGATCTTCCACGGAGTGGACGGGCTTTGCTCCGCCGGCAATGATCTGCTCATCGGTGAGGAACGGATCCAGTGCGCAGATTTCCATTCCCAGGGCTTTGGCTTTCTGGCCCACCAGGCGGCCCACGTTACCATAGGCCTGCACGCCGAGGCGCTTGCCCTGGAGTTCGCAGCCCGTTGCGGGAGTGAATTGCGTACGGGCCATGAAGATCATGAGGCCGAGGGCCAGTTCCGCAACTGCGTTGGAGTTCTGGCCGGGGGTGTTCATCACCACCACTTTGTGGGCGGTGGCGGCATCAAGGTCCACATTGTCGAAGCCGGCGCCTGCGCGCACGACGATCTTGAGTTTGGGTGCGGCTGCGATGACTTCCGCAGTGACTTTATCCGAGCGGATAATCATTGCCTCTGCGTCTGCGACGGCAGCAACCAGATCTGCCTGGGCTTCGTATTTTTCCAGTTTTACAACTTCGTGACCGGCTTCTGTGAGAATGCCTACAATACCCTCCACGGCCTTTGCGGCGAAGGGTTTCTGGGTTGCGAGCAGTATTTTCATTACTTCTTCAGATTTTCAAATTCCTTCATGCAGTCCACAAGCGCCTGGACGTCCTCGATGGGGCAGGCGTTGTACAGGGAGGCGCGGAAGCCGCCTACGCTGCGGTGGCCCTTGATGCCCACCATACCGCGCTCTTTTGCGAATGCTAAGAACTCGTCCTGGAGGTCTTCCTTGCCGGGAGCCATCACGAAGCACACGTTCATGAGCGAGCGGTCTTCCTTGGCTGCGGTGCCCACGAACATGGAGTTGCGGTCTATCTCGTCGTACAGAAGGGCTGCCTTTGCCTTGTTGATCTTGTACATTTCCTCTACGCCGCCGATGCTCTTGAGCCACTTCAGGGTTTCGTTCATCACGAAGATCGCGAACACGGGAGGGGTATTGAACATGCTCAGTTTGTCGATGTGTGTCTGGTAATTGAGCATGGTGGGAAGATGACGGGTTACGCGGCCGAGGGAATCCTTGCGGATGATGGCGAAGATAACGCCGGCAGGGCCCACGTTCTTCTGCGCGCCACCGTAGATGAGGTCGTATTTGCTTACGTCCACAGGGCGGGACATGATGTCCGAGGACATATCGGCAATGAGGGGAACGGGGCAGTCCATGTCTTCATGGATTTCGGTTCCGTAGATGGTGTTGTTTGTGGTTATGTGCAGATAGTCGATGTCCTTGGGAATTTCGAAACCTTTGGGGATGTAGGTGTAGTTCTTGTCCTTGGAGCAGGCAATTGCATAGGCTTCTCCGATGCCCTGGGCCTCTACGAGTGCCTTGTGTGCCCATACGCCGGTGTCCAGATAGGCGGCCTTCTTCTCCAGATAGTTCATTGCCACATAGAGGAACTGGAGCGATGCACCGCCGCCAAGGAACACAACCTCGTGGGTGTCCGGAATGTGGAGGAGTTCCTTCCACAGGGCGCGGCATTCATCCATCACTGCATCCCACTCCTTGGTGCGGTGGGAGATGGAGATGAGCGATACGCCTGTTCCGGCGAAATCAGTGAGGGCTTCCTTGGTTTTCTCGATGGCCACCTTGGGAAGGAGGCAGGGGCCAGCATTGAATACGTGTACTTTTTTCATGGTTAAGAGTTAATAGTGTGTGTATTAAACAATTTCTTCTATTTCTGCAATTCCTTCAAGCCTTTCCCTGAAAAGGGAATCCTCCGTGAGCCTTACCCTCGTGCGGAGGGAACAGCTTTCGGAGAAATCCTGCCCGCTCTGCGGCAGGCCCATATCCTTCAGCACCTTTTGCACCTGATTCATGGAAAGGTAGCTGAAACTCACTTTGTAGCACGTTCCGGCCACTTTGTCCACAACCGTGGCGTTTGCCAGGGCATCAGCCGTGGCGCTTTTGTATGCCCTGATGAGCCCGGGCACCCCCAGCTTTATCCCGCCGAAATACCTTACCACCACAACCAGGATGTCGCTCAGCCCCGCGGAATCTATCTGCCCCAGGATGGGCCTTCCGGCGCTTCCGGAAGGTTCGCCGTCGTCTGAACAGCGGAACACCTTCCCTTCATGGCCTATACGGTATGCGTAGCAGTGGTGCCGGGCATCGTGGTATTCCTTTCGCAGCGCGGCAACCCTCTCTTTCACGCTTTCTTCGCTTTCCACCGGGTATGCGAGGGCTATGAAGCGCGACCCTTTGTCTTTGTACAGACCTTCTGCCTGAGCTTCTATGCTGCGGTATTCGTCACTCGCTTTCATCAAGACACGAATGTAGGGTTTTTTTGCCGGAAAAGCAACCGGAAAAGAAAAAATTACTATCTTTGAGTTATAAATCTCATCACAGTGCTATGGTTTTCAAAGTAAGAGTTACTTTATCGGGTATCAAAGGCTTCTACAGGCTGTATAGCCTGAGCGGGGAAAGCACCCTGTATACGTTGCATAAACAAATGAGGGCCGATATGGAATTCCCTCAGGACCAGCTCATTATGTTCAAAGCTCTGGACGCGGGCGGGGAAGTGGTGGGCCGCTATGGCCTCTTCGACCTTGGCTGTGGCGCCGTGGACGAAGTGACTCTGAAAAAGGTGGCGGACCAGGGAGCGGTGCAGTTCGTGTATTTCTACGACGTGAATAACCGCAAGAGCGTGAACATCGCCATAGAAAGCGTGGAAGACGGTCCCGCCCCTGCATATCCGGTGATAGTGGAATCCAAGGGCCCCAACCCCATTGAATTCGAGAACGGCTATGTGGCATATGAGGATCTTCCGGACCATCAGCGTCACCTTCCCGGGGAAAGCCCTCTGGGAGAGGACGATGACGACGAAGACCTGGACTTTGACGACGAGGACGAGGAGGACGAGGATGCCGACGAAGACGGCAAGGAAATCTACGACGAAAACGAATAGGGGTGAAGCGGGTAGAGATTATCCTTGGCCCCACGGCATCGGGTAAGACTGCCTATAGCATACGCAAGGCGCTGGAGTACGGCTGCCCCGTTATCAACTGCGACTCCCGCCAATTATATAAAGGAATGACGATAGGAACCGCCGTGCCCTCGAAGGAGGAGCTCGCAGCGGTTCCCCATTATTTTATCCAGACTCTCCCGGTCGATGCCGTCTATACCGCCGGAAAGTATGAGGTGGACGCCCTTGCCCTGGTGGAAAAGCTCTTTGCCCAGGGCCACGAGACCCTGATAATGTGCGGCGGGTCAATGCTGTATATCGACGCATTCTGCTATGGGCTGGACAATTTCCCGGAAGTGCCCCTGGAACTTCGGGAACAGCTTATGGAGTGCCTTCAGAGCGAAGGCGTGACGGTGCTTGCCAGGCAGCTCCGGCAGCTGGATCCGGAGACTGCCGATGAGATTGACCTCAGCAACGGCCAGAGGGTGGTGCGGGCCCTGGAGGTGTGCCTCTATACCGGTAAGCCCTTCTCGTCGTTCAAGACTCGGTCTTTCAAGGAACGCAGCTTCGAGATTGTGAAAACGGGCCTCGATGTCCCACGGGACGTGCTTTACGAACGCATCGACAAAAGGGTGCTTGATATGATGGACCGCGGCCTTCTGGAAGAAGTGAGAGGCCTTCTGCCGTACAGGAACTGCCCGGCGCTTCAGACTGTCGGGTACAAAGAGCTCTTCGACTATCTGGATGGAAAAACAACGCTGGACGAGGCCGTCCGCCTTATCCAGCGCAATACCCGACACTATGCCAAGCGCCAGCTGAGCTGGTGGCGCCGTGACAGCGGCATCAATTGGCTACCTCACACAGGAATTTGATGCGCACGAGGCGTATCTCCATAACCTCGTAGTCTCCCTCCAGGGCCTTGATGGCATCTTCCAGCGAATCCGATTTGGCTTCATCCCTGAACCAGTCGTAGATCTCTTCCACGACGTCTTCATCCAGCTGCTGCTCGATGTAATAGTCCAGGTTCAGCTTGGTCCCTGCAGCAACTATTGCCTCTATCTCGGTGAGGAGTTCGTCCATGGACAGGCTCTTCGCATCGGCAATGTCTTCCAGGGGGAGTTTCCTGTCGATACTCTGGATTATGAAAACCTTGTTTCCGGACTTCCCGGCCACGGATTTCACCACGAAATCGTCCGGGCGGAGGATTTCGTTCTCTTCCACGTATCTGGCGATGAGCTTGATGAATTCAGCCCCGAATTTACGGGCCTTGCCGTCCCCGACGCCCTGGCAGTTGCGAAGCTCTTCAAGGGTGATGGGATAGAGGATGGACATATCTTCCAGGGAAGGGTCCGAGAATACGATCCAGGGCTGGACACCGCGTTTTCTGGCAACGTCCTTGCGGAGGTCCTTGAGCATGGACAGAAGCACGGGATCCCCGCCCCCTCCGCCGCTGAAGCCTTCCATGGGATCGTCGTCCGAATCTTCTGAGTCGGAGAAACTGCGGTCTTCCACAAGGCGGAGCTCGGTGGGGTGGAGATAGAATTCCAGACCGGCATCCGTTGCCGATATAAGGCCGTAGTTTTCAATGTCTTTGTCCAGATAATGGAGGATGAGGCCCTGATGGATCACAGCGGCCCAGAAGCGCATCGTATGGTCTTTCCCGGCGCCAAACAGCTCCAGTTTGTCGTGATGGTAGGACTTGATGAGGGCGTTGGTTTCCCCGGCCAGGATGCCTGCAAGGTGCTCCAGCTTGAAATGCTCCTTAAGGCTTTCCACCAGCTCTATGACAAGACACATCTCCGTGCGGCCGTCGAAGCTGGTCTTGGGGTGGAGGCAGTTGTCGCAGCAGCCGCAGTTGGGCTCCAGATAATCTTCGCCGAAATAGCTGAGCAGCAGTTTGCGGCGGCACTGGCTGGATTCCGCATAGGCGACGGTTTCGCTCAGAAGCTGCTTTCCTATCTCCTGCTCCGCCACCGGTTTCCCCTGCATGAATTTCTCCAGTTTCTGGATGTCTTTGTAGCTGTAGTACGTGATGCACACGCCTTCCTTGCCGTCCCTGCCGGCGCGCCCGGTTTCCTGGTAATAGCCTTCTATGCTCTTGGGAATGTCGTAGTGGATCACGAAGCGCACGTCCGGTTTGTCGATTCCCATTCCGAAGGCGATGGTGGCCACGATCACGCGTACCTCCTCCATCAGGAATTTATCCTGGTTTTCCGCCCTTGTCCTGGCATCCAGACCGGCGTGATAGGGGAGTGCGCTTATTCCGTTAATGCACAGAACCTGGGCAAGTTCCTCCACTTTCTTGCGGCTTAGGCAATAGATGATTCCGGACTTTCCGGGATTCTGGCGGATGAACTTGATAATGTCTTTTTCAGGCTCCACCTTGTCCCTTATTTCGTAATAGAGGTTGGGCCTGTTGAACGAGGATTTGAACACCTTGGCATCCTGGATGCGGAGGTTCTTCAGAATGTCGCTCTGGACTTTGGGCGTTGCGGTTGCGGTGAGGGCGATCACCGGAGCGCTCTGGATTTCCTCTATGATGGAGCGTATCTTGCGGTATTCCGGACGGAAGTCGTGCCCCCACTCCGATATGCAGTGGGCTTCGTCCACGGCATAGAAGGATATTTTTATTTCCTTCAGGAGGGCTATGTTTTCCTCTTTTGTGAGGGATTCCGGAGCTACGTACAGAAGTTTGGTGACCCCTGAAAGAAGGTCCTCGCGCACCTCCGCTATCTGGGTGCGGGAAAGCGATGAATTCAGGAAGTGGGCAATTCCGTCGTTCCCGGAAACGAAGCCCCTGATGGCGTCCACCTGGTTTTTCATCAGGGCGATAAGGGGAGAGATGACTATGGCCGTGCCTTCCATCACCATTGCCGGGAGCTGGTAGCAGAGGGATTTCCCGCCTCCTGTGGGCATGAGCACGAAGGCGTTGTTACCCTCCGTGAGATGGGTGATGATACTTAGCTGGTCCCCTTTGAAGGCGTCAAAACCGAAAAATTCCTTCAGGCAGGATCGTAGCTGTGAAGTGTCTATGGCCATGCAGTCTAACTTTTCGCTTCCGAATTTAGCAAATCTTCCGGTAAAAAGCAAGCGCCCGGGAAGAATTATAAAATAAATTCGGCTTTTTAACGAAAAAAGACTAAATTTGCACGCTTTTCACCTTATTATAAGGTGTAGCGCAGGATGAAAACATTTAAAACTTATACTAACATGAAGATTTACAAGATTTTCGCCATTTCAGCAATCGTTGCTGTGGCAATGGCCTGCGGACAGACTCCCGAAGGCAGCAAAGAGGTACGTGAACTCCTCCCCACAAGGACGGAAGTGGATTCCGCCAGCTATCTTCTGGGTGCAAACTTCGGTTTCATGATCAAGAACTACGGCTTCGGCAAGCTCAATTACAGCGAGCTCCTGAAGGGTATGAAGGACGCCGCCAATTCCAAGGGCGATCCTCAGGATTCCACATTCGTGGATCAGTTCAAGATCAGCCCGGAGGAAATGGGCCGCATCCTGGACGGTCATCTTGAGAAGATGAGCGCATACAAGGCTGCCCTTAACGACGAAAAGGGCCAGGCTTTCATTCAGGAGTACCTGAAGAACGACGGCGCACAGGTAACCGAGACCGGTATTGCCTATACCATCCTGGAAGCCGGTGAAGAGCTCCACGCTACTTCCCTGCAGGACACCGTGAAGGTCTCCTATGTGGGAACCCTCATCGACGGTACCGAGTTCGACAACGGCCAGGACATCGAATTCCCTCTTAACCGCGTAATCGCCGGTTGGGGTGAAGGCATGCAGCTCGTTGGAAAGGGCGGCAAGATCGAACTTGTGATCCCCGGCGCACTTGCATACGGCGAGCGCGGCAGCCGCGGCATCGAACCCAACTCCACCCTCAAGTTCGTGGTGGACCTCATCGACGTAATGCCTTACGTGGAACCCGTTGAGGAAGAGGCCCCCGCAGCACCTGCACGCAGGAGATAAGAGCCATGGCACTGGAAATTGAAGGAAGCATAAAGCAGCTTCTGCCCGTGCAGCAGGGCCAGAGCGCCCGCGGTCCATGGGCAAAGCAGGAATTCGTGCTGGAATTCCCGGACGGGAACTATACCTCCCAGGCATGTTTTACCGCCTGGGGGCAGGATAAAGTCCAGGACCTGGCGAAGTATTCCGCAGGCGACAAAGTGAAAGTGTCGTTCAACCTCAAGAGCAGGGAGTTCGGCGGACGCTGGTACAACGATCTCCAGATATGGAAAATCGCCCCTGCCGCTCCTGCGGCTCCCGCCCAGGCGGCTCCTGCCCAGGCGGCCCACGTGCAGCAGGCTCCGGCTTTCGAAGCCCCTGCACCCACACTGGACGATATGCCTGCATTCGAAGAGGACGGATCGGAAGACCTTCCTTTCTAGCATCATCGCAGTTTCCGGTTATTAATCAACTTCCGGTTCCGAAGGCCTTCGGGGCCGGAAGTTTTCACAAAAGATGATACCACAAGAGACAGTAAACCTTATCCTGGACACCGCCCGCATCGAAGAAGTTGTGGGTGATTTCGTCCAACTTAAGCGGCGCGGCTCCAGCTACGTCGCCTGCTGTCCCTTTCACAATGAAAAGACTCCATCCTTCCACGTAACCCCTTCCAGGGGCATCTACAAGTGCTTTGGCTGCGGAAAGGCAGGGTCGGCAGTGGGCTTCGTGATGGAATACGAGCACATGACCTACGCCGAGGCGCTCAAGTGGATTGCCCGCAAGTACAACATAGAGGTGAAGGAGAAGGAGGAAAGTGCTGAAGACATTGCCGCCCGCCAGCACAGCGAAAGCCTGCATCTGGTGAGCGACTATGCGTTCCGCTTCTTCCAGGAGCAGCTCAAGACAGAAGAGGGCCGTACCATAGGCTATCAGTACTTCCGCAGCCGCGGCCTCCTGGACGAAACCATAGAGGCTTTCGGCCTTGGCTGGGCCCCTAAGTCCAAGGACGCCTTCACCAAGGCAGCCCTTGCGGCCGGTTACAAGAAGGAGTATCTGGAAGAAACCGGCCTTTGCGCCGTGTGGGAAGACGGTTCGCTCCACGACCGTTTCTACGACCGGGTGGTATTCCCCATCCACTCCCGCAGCGGCAGGGTGGTGGCCTTTGGCTGCCGCACCCTCCTGAGCGGGAAAACCGACAAGATAGCCAAATACGTAAACTCCAAGGAAAGCGAGATTTACGTGAAATCGCGCACCCTGTACGGCCTGTACCAGGGGCGCAAGGCCATTGGCGATGCCGACAAATGCTACCTCCTTGAGGGTTATCTGGACGTCCTGTCCATGTACCAGCTGGGGATACGCAACGTGGTGGCTTCGTGCGGCACCTCCCTCACGGAGGAACAGGTGCAGGTGATGAAGCGTTTCACCACCAACGTGACGGTGATGTACGACGGCGACTCTGCGGGCCTCAAGGCAGCCGTGAGGGCCGTGGGCCTTATCCTGAAGGCCGGGCTGAACGCCCGCGTGGTGTTCCTCCCGGACGGGGACGACCCTGATTCCTACTCCCGCAAGCACACCCTGGAAGAGGTGCAGACCTTCATCAGGGAACACGAAAAAGACGGCGTGGTGTTCAAGACGGACCTCCTTATGGAAGAGGCCGGGGACGATCCCATACGCCGCGCAAATACTATCAACGAAATTGCCGACACCATTGCCGATATCCCCGATGCGGTGAAGCGTCAGGTGTATGTGGACATGCTGTCGGAGCGCTTCAAGGTGGATGCCGATGTGCTCTTCGCCCGCATCCGCAAAACGCGCAACAAAGCCCTGCAGGAGGGCGTCAGGGGCCGTGGCGCAGCGGAGAGGGAAGTCCCTCCCGAGGTGCAGACAGCCGTCCCTTACACCCCATCGCCCACCGAACTCCAGCCCCTTGAAGACAATGCTGTGCTGGCACCTTCGGAAAGGGAGATTCTGGGATTCATCCTCACCGACGGCACCACCCACATGGAATTCGAGTCGGATTCGGAGTTCTATGCCGGGGAGGATTCCCAGAGCGTGGCGGAATTCATAGACTCCGCCTTTGCCGCCGACGGGATAAGCTTCGCGAACACCGCCTACAGGGACACCTACGACGAATATTTCAAGCTCTACGATAAAGGAGAGCCCCAGGATACCATAATCCGCAATCTGGTGAACAGTCCGGATTCCAGGATAGCATATGTAACGGCCCAGCTTTCGGAAGAAAAGTATCAGCTCACCGTGGATACTTTCGCACGCTCCCTCACATCAAGAGGCTCATGGCTGGTGCAGTTCGTCCCCAGGGCCATCCTTGCGTATCACGAGAAACGCCTGCAGCAGATGCAGCAGGAACTTATGGAGCAGCTTCGCACAGCAAGCCCGGATGACCAGGCCCTGATCATGGCCCGCATTTCCAAGGTGAGCGAAGCCCGCCGCAAAGTGAACATCCGTCTTGGACGGGAAAAAACCAAAAAGAAATATGGAGAATAACAGAAAACACAAAAGAACCCTCGTGACCTGCGCGCTTCCCTATGCCAACGGTCCTGTGCACATAGGCCATCTTGCCGGAGCCTACATTCCCGGCGACATCTATGTCCGTTACCTGCGGATGCGCGGTGAGGATGTTCTTTTCGTGTGCGGTAGCGACGAACACGGCGTGCCCATCACCATCAAGGCGAAGGACCAGGGTGTGACCCCCCAGGACATTGTGGACAAGTATCACAGGATAATGAAGGATGCCTTCACCGGGCTGGGAATCAACTTCGACATATATTCCCGCACCTCATCGGCAATCCACGCGCAGAACGCCGCGGAATTCTTCCGCAAGCTCTACGACCAGGACGATTTTATCGTGAAGGAATCCGAGCAGCTCTACGACGAGGAGGCGAAGATGTTCCTTACGGACCGCCTTATCGAAGGTATCTGCCCCAAGTGCGGAAATCCACGCGCCTATGGCGACCAGTGCGAGAAATGCGGTTCCACGCTTTCCCCGGAGGAACTTCTGGAGCCGAAGTCCCGCCTGAGCGGCAGCGTGCCCGTGAAGAAGAAGACCAAGCACTGGTATCTTCCCCTGGACAGGTACGAGCCCTGGCTGCGCGAATGGATCCTGGAGCAGCACAGGGAGTGGAAAACCAATGTCTATGGCCAGTGCAAGAGCTGGCTGGACGGCGGCCTTCTTCCCCGTGCCGTCACCCGCGACCTTGACTGGGGCGTTCCCGTCCCTGTCGATGGAGCCGAGGGCAAGGTGCTCTACGTCTGGTTCGACGCCCCCATCGGCTATATCTCCAATACGAAGGAACTGCTTCCCCAGAGCTGGGAAACGTGGTGGAAGAGCCCGGACACGCGCCTTATCCACTTCATCGGCAAGGACAATATCGTGTTCCACTGCATAGTTTTCCCTTCGATGCTCAAGGCCTATGGCAGCTATGTCCTGCCGGATAACGTTCCTTCCAACGAGTTCCTGAACCTGGAAGGCGACAAGATATCCACTTCCCGCGGATGGGCGGTATGGGTGAATGAGTACGAGGCCGATTTCCCCGGACAGGAAGATGTCCTGCGCTATGTGCTCACGGCAAACGCCCCCGAGACCAAGGACAACGACTTCACCTGGAAGGATTTCCAGAACCGCAACAACAACGAGCTGGTGGCCGTTTTCGGCAACTTCGTGAACAGGGCGGTGGTGCTCACCCACAAGTATTTCGGCGGCAGGGTGCCGGCCAATCTGAAGCCGGAAGCCATTGACGCAGAGACCCTTGCTTCTGTGAAGCCCTGCAAGGAGGCCCTTGAGAATTACCTGGACACCTTCCATTTCCGCGAGGCCCTGAAAGAGGCCATGAACATTGCACGCATAGGCAATAAATACATTTCCGACATGGAGCCCTGGAAGGTGGCCAAGACCGATATGGACCGCACGGCGTCCATCCTTTACACCTGCCTCCAGATCTGCGGCCATCTGGCCCTGGCTTTCGAGCCCTTCACCCCGTTCAGCGCGGAAAAGCTTCGCAGGATACTGAAGGTGGGGGTGGATGCCGGATTCGATCACCGCGCAGGTGAGGGTGCTCCCACCGAGAATTTCTACAGGGAAGGCGAGTGCGCCGCGCTCCATACACTTCCTTCAAGCGAAGAGATCGTGCTCCGCTGGGACCAGATCGGCGATTCCGATGTCCTTCCCACCGGGCACGGGCTGGGAGAGGCCGTGCTTCTGTTCCAGAAGATTGAGGATGCGGTGATCGATGCGCAGATTGCCAAACTCCAGGCCATCAAGGATGCCCGTGAGGCGGCTGAAAAGGCCGCGGCGGCTGCGGAAGCGGCCGCGAAGATAGAGCCTCAGAAGGCTCCGGTGAGCTTCGACCAGTTCGGGGCGATGGATATAAGGGTGGCCACGGTTCTTGCCGCCGAAAGGGTTCCCAAGACGGATAAGCTCCTGAAACTCAGCATCGACACGGGTATTGACCAGCGCACCATAGTTTCCGGAATAGCCGAATACTACAGTCCCGAAGACATGGTAGGGAAGCAGATCTGCATTCTGGCAAACCTGGAACCCCGTGTGATACGCGGCATAGAGTCCCGCGGAATGATTCTGATGGCAAAGCAAGGTGACGGCAAGATGCGTCTTGTGAGTCCCGTGGATGCAATCGTGAACGGAGCGCTCGTGGGTTGATTTTTTCCGGGAAGCTGCGTATATTTGTAGATTGATATGGGTATTTTCGACAAAGGGGTTAAGAAGACCAATCTGAACTTCTTCCAGAAGCTTGGGAGGGCCATCGTGGGCAAGTCCCGCATAGACGACGACGTCCTGGACGCCGTGGAGGAGGCCCTTCTGTCCAGCGACATGGGCGTGGACACCACCCTGAAGGTGATTGACAATATTCAGGACAGGGTGGAGAAAGACCGCTATGTGTCCATGGACGAGCTTGTGGACATTATCCGCGACGAGATTGCAAAGCTCCTGGGAGAGGACGACACACCCGTGGTGCCGTTCGATTTCAGCAAGAAACCGTACGTGATTCTTGTCGTGGGCGTGAACGGAGTGGGCAAGACCACAACCATAGGCAAGCTGGCAGCCATGCTGGCGGCCCAGGGAAAGAAGGTGGTGCTTGGCGCCGCAGATACCTTCCGCGCCGCGGCCGTGGAGCAGCTCACAATCTGGGCGGAGCGCACAGGGGCATCCATCGTGAAGCAGCCCATGGGCTCGGATCCCGCCTCGGTGGCATTCGACACGGTGAAGAGCGCAGTGGCAAAGGATGCCGATGTGGTTCTGATCGACACTGCCGGCAGGCTCCACAACCGCGTGGACCTCATGAACGAGCTCACCAAGATTCGCAATGTTATACGCAGGACGGTGCCGGACGGCCCCCACGAGGTGCTGCTGGTGCTGGATGGTTCCACCGGGCAGAATGCCTTCATCCAGGCCAGGGAGTTCTCCAAGGCAACCGACGTTACTGCAATGGCGGTTACTAAACTGGACGGCAGCGCCAAGGGCGGAGTTGTGATAGGCATCGCGGACCAGTTCCACATCCCCATCAAGTTCCTTGGAATAGGGGAGGGAGTGGACGACCTGAAGGTCTTCGACCGCCGCTCATTCGCGGAATCCCTGTTTTCAAAAGATGATATAGAAAAGTAAAGATATGAAACTCTCCTACAATTGGCTCAAAGATTATCTCAAGTGTTCCCTCACGCCCCAGCAGGTTGCGGAGGCAATGACCTCCATAGGCATAGAGGTCGATGGCGTTGAAACCGCGGAACAGATTCCCGGCGGTCTTGCCGGCGTGGTGGTGGCAAAGGTGCTCACTTGCGAGGCCCATCCGGATTCGGACCATCTTCACATTACCACCGTGGACGACGGCTCCCCGGAGCAGCCCGTTACCGTGGTGTGCGGTGCGCCCAACGTGGCCGCAGGGCAGAAGGTCCTGTTTGCCCGCATCGGCACGGTGCTTCCCGGAGATTTCAAGATCAAGAAGTCCAAGATACGCGGCGTTGAGTCTTTCGGAATGATTTGCGCGGAGGATGAGCTTGGAATAGGCTCTTCACACGAAGGGATCATGGTGCTTCCGGAGGATGCCGTGGTGGGCACTCCTGCAAAGGAATATCTTGGCCTTAAGGACGAAGCCGTGATCGAATATGAGATCACCGCTAACCGCATCGATGCCGCTTCCCACTGGGGCGTTGCCAGGGACCTTTACGGATATCTCCGTTCCAAGGATATGCCCTGCAGCCTGGAAATGCCGTCGGTTGATGCCTTTGCAGAGGGCAGCGGCGAATCCATGCCCGTTGAGGTACTGGACACGGACGGTGCACCGCGCTACACGGGTATCACCGTAGAGGGCGTAAAGGTTGCCCCTTCACCCGAGTGGCTGGCTTCGAAACTCCAGTCCATCGGCCTGAAACCCATCAACAATGTGGTGGACATTTCCAACTTCATACTCTTCGAGCTGGGACAGCCGCTCCACACCTTCGATGCCGACAAAGTGCGAGGCGGCAAGGTAATCGTGCGCCGTGCGGCCCAGGGGGAGAAAATCAAGACTCTGGACGGTATCGAGCGCAGCCTCAATGCCCTGGATATGGTAATTGCCGATGCCGAAGGCCCCATGTGCATCGCGGGTGTGTTCGGCGGTGAGGATTCCGGCGTGAGCGACAGCACGGTGAACGTGTTCATCGAAGGTGCATATTTCGATCCCGTCTCCGTACGCCGTACTGCTAAGAGCCAGCAGCTCTCCACCGACGCCTCGTTCCGCTTCGAGCGCGGCGCGGATCCGGAGATGGCCCTTTTCGCCGCAAAACGCGCAGCCCTGCTCATTCAGGAAGTGGCCGGAGGCAAGGTGGTTGGAAAGGTACGCGAGGTGTATCCCGCTCCCATCGGCAGGAAGCATATCGCCCTGGACTATGCCAGGATGCAGCGCTTCATTGGCAAGGAGATTGGGGCCGATACCATTGAGAAGATTCTGGAAGGTCTTAATTACCAGTGGGTTGAAAGGCACGAAGGCGGTGCCGTGGTGGCCGCTCCCACTTATATGGTGGATGTGGAGCGCGAGTGCGATGTGGTGGAAGAGGTGCTTCGCATCTATGGTTACAACAACATTCCGCTCCCGGAGAGCCTCCGTATGAGCGTGAACCCCAGCCCTTCACCGGAACCGGAGGCAATCCGCAACCAGATTTCCAATTTCCTCTCTTCCTGCGGCTTCACCGAAACGATGAACAACTCCCTCACCAAGGAGGATTATTATAAGAATCTGCCCAGCTATCCGGCGGAGAACTGCGTGCATATCGTGAATCCGCTTAGCCAGGATCTGAATGTCCTGCGCCAGACTCTCATACTAAACGGCCTGGAGGTCATTGCCTATAACTTCAACAGGCAGATAACCAGTCTCCGAACTTTCGAGTACGGATCGGTCTATCGCCGCAGGCCGGAACTTCCCGGAACCACCCTGGAGGGTTATGAAGAGCATCAGAACTTTGCTCTGTTCATCACCGGCACTCCGGACAAAGCGTGGCGCACCGGCGTGCAGAAGGCCAGTTTCTTCCAGCTCAAGGGCTATGTGGAACTGCTCTTGCAGCGCTACCGGATAGACCCGTCGGTGCTGGCAGTGGAATCCGCTCCGGAGGATATCTTCTCAGAGGGTATGGTCTATGGCCTTCCCGGAAAGGAAATCCAGCCGCTCCTGGTCATGGGTACCGTGAATCCCGCCCTTGCAAAGCGCTTCGGCGTGAAGCAGCCGGTGTATGCCGCTGAAATCCACTGGCAGAGGCTGTTCCAGCTTATCAAGAGGGATTGCTTCTCCTTCACGGAGCTTCCCCGCTTCCCGGAGGTGCGCAGGGATCTTGCCCTCCTTCTGGACGAAGGTGTTTCCTATGCGGCACTGCGCAAGGCGGCTCTCCGCTGCGGCAGGAAACTCATCAAGAGCGTATCCCTGTTCGACGTGTACCGCGGCGACAAGATTCCTGAAGGCAAGAAACAGTATGCACTTGGATTCGTGCTTCAGAACCCGGAGCGCACGCTCACGGATCAGGAGACCGAGAACCTGATGCAGAACGTCCTTGATACCTTCCGCAAGGAATTCGGCGCAGAACTCAGGTAATGAAACTCCGCGGCCTTCATATCGTGCTTCTGGTTCTTGTCCTTGCCGTTTCATGCAAGGGCCCCAGGCTCATACCCCGCAGCGAACTCACCCAGATTGTGGTGGAGATGCTCGTGAGGGACCAGCAGATACGGGGCAGCAGGGACCTTCGCCGCATTGGCGACACCACTTATGTATATGAAGGTATTTTTGAGGCTCACGGTTACACCACCGACGATTACCTGTATTCCATAGAGCATTACCTCCGTGATCCGGAGCGTTTTTCCAGGGTCTTCCGCGACGCTGCCGTCAAATTGGAGAAGGAAAAGACGCGGGTGGAAGGCGAAATCCGAAGGAGGGACTGGCTGAGAAAGTACGAGGATATTCCTTTTGTCCCCATCGACAGTCTGTTCCAGATGTTTTATCCCGACAGTCTGCAGGTGGGAACCGCGCGCGCCGCGCAGCATCCCGTAACGGGGGAAGTGCGCTTTATGCCCCAAGAGGACGATTCGCTTTTCCTTGCAACTGATTTTTCTCCGCTCCGGATGTATCTGAAAGAGCACGAAGATGTGGAGGATTTACCGTCTGAACAGCTTTTGAAATGAACAGAATAGCAGCCAGATATCTCTACACTCTTACTTCGGAGGAACCCATTGAAAACGGCTTCGTGGAGTTTGACGACAACGGCCTTGTGCACAAGGTGGGAAAGTGCGAGAATCCCGGGGAGGAACTGCGCTACTACAACGGCACGGTTGTGCCGGGCTTCGTGAACGCGCACTGCCATCTGGAACTTTCCTATATGAAGGGAATGTTCCGCAAGGGCACCGGAATGGCCGGCTTCATCGACCAGATAAACGAACTGCGGGATTTCAAGAGCGCGGAAGAGAAAGATGCCGATATACGCGCTGCCATGGACTGCCTCTGGAAACAGGGCGTCCAGGCCATGGCCGATATTTCCAACTGTGCCGATACTTTCGAACTCAAGCGCAGCCATCCCATGTACACCCGCACTTTCCTGGAGGTCTTCGGAACGGAGCCGAAGGACTGTGCCGGGGTGATGGAAAGCGTAATGGCCCTGAAGGAAAAGGCCGAACTGTTCGGTCTGGATGCAGCTCCAACCCCTCATGCCTGCTATACGATGAGTCCTGAACTGCTGTCGGCCGCAAGTGCCGCGGGCCTGGAGAGCGGTTACCTTTCCTATCACAGTGAGGAGTCGGAGCAGGAGGAGGAAATGATCCGTAACGGAAGCGGTCCCATGTGGGAGAACCGGGTGAGGGCGGGTATGTCCACGCCTCCCGTTACCGGGCAGTCTTCGCTTGAGTATTTCGTGGACAGGCTCATGACAGTGCACAGGGCGCCATTCAGGGAGCATATACTCCTGGTTCATGAATGCAGTATGGATATTGCCGGTGCAAGGCTGGTGAAGGGTGTCATGGAGAATCCTTTCATAGCCCTTTGCCCCTTGTCCAACCTCTTTATACACAACACTATGCCTCCTGTCAGGATGATGCGTTCGGAGCAGCTCCGGCTATGCATAGGTACGGATTCTCTCTCTTCCAACGACCAGCTTTCCATGGTGGATGAGATGCGCTGCCTGCAGGAGAATTTCCCGGAGCTTACCCTAAGGGAACTTCTGGAGTGGGCATGCAGGAACGGTGCGGCTTTCCTCGGGAAGGACAATGTTATGGGCACGATAGAAACTGGAAAACGTCCCGGGCTGGTTTTCATAAGCAGTACTGAAGGCGGACGTTTGACTCAGAAAAGCAGATCGGTGAGGATATGTTAAGGGAAGACACTGTTTTCGGCCCCATCTTTTCCAGAAGGCTGGGCTCGTCGCTGGGGATCAATCTTCTCCCCAGGGAGGGCAAACTGTGCAATTTCGACTGTATCTACTGCGAATGCGGCTGGAACAGGGACGGCATGGCCGACAGGTGGATTCCGCATGTGGCCGATGTCCGTGAGGCCCTGGAGGCTAAGCTGCAGGAATGCAGTGCGGGGGGAATCGGCATAGATTCCATCACCTTTTCCGGCGACGGAGAGCCCACACTCAATCCTGATTTCCCGGAAATAGTGGATGCGACCCTGGAACTCAGGGACAGGTACTATCCTTCCGCCGTGGTTTCCGTGCTCACCAATGCCACCAGGATTTCGCGGGACAGGGTTTTTGCTGCCCTTTGCAAGGTGGACAACCCTATACTGAAGCTGGACGCTCCGCGGACGGAATGGGCGCGCCTGATCAATCAGCCTTCCGGAGATTACGAAGTTTCTGCGGTAGTTGAGGCAATGAAGCGTTTCAACGGGAACTTCGTGCTCCAGACCATGTTCCTGAAGGCCCCGGGTTTCCGCAGCGGCGACTGGGCAGGGGAGTGGATGGATATCGTGAGGGTCCTGAAGCCGCGGGAGGTGATGGTTTACACCATCGACAGGCCTGTTCCCATGGCAGGACTTGAGAAATATACGGCAGAGGAGATGCGGGCTCTGGTGCAGCCTCTGCTCGACGAAGGATACAAAATACAAATCAAAGGATAACACTATGGAAGAACTATTTTCAAAGTACGGCTATACGCCCGACAAAGAAGCCATCTCCAAGCATCTGGACCTTATTGCATCCAATCTGGATCAGGTCGTGAGTGAAAAGGTGCTCAAGGAGTGCTTCTCCATCATGGACCTTACTACGCTGAGCACCAAGGACACGGTGGCAAGCGTGAGCAAACTGGCCGGAAAGGTGAACGCCTTTGCCAAGGACTATCCCGAGTGGCCGGCCCCCGCATCAATCTGCGTGTATCCCAATTTCGCCGGCACGGTGAAGAGCGTGCTGGCGGTTCCCGGAGTACACGTGACTACCGTAGCGGGATGCTTCCCCACATCGCAGAGCTTCCTGGAGGTAAAGCTGCAGGAGATTGAAATGGCCGTCCGCGGCGGTGCCGACGAGATAGACATCGTCCTTGCGCTTAATACTTTCCTCGCAGGCGATTATATCGCTGCCGGCAAGGAAATCAAGGAAAGCAAGGATCTTATCAACCGTCTTTCGGCAGAACTGGGACGCCCTGTGGTTCTTAAGGTTATCCTTGAAACCGGACTTCTGGTGAGCCACGAGGCCATTGCAAACGCTTCATTCCTTGCAATGGAAAACGGTGCCGACTTCATCAAGACTTCTACAGGAAAGGTGGAAGTGAATGCGACTCCCATGGCCGCCTATGTGATGTGCGAGTGCATCGCAAAGTTCTACAAGGCAACAGGCCGCAAGGTGGGATTCAAGGCTGCCGGCGGCATTTCTTCCGCAATGGATGCCGTTTGCTACTATTCCATAGTGAAGTCCATCCTTGGCAGCGAATGGCTGAACAGGGAACTGTTCCGCTTCGGTGTGAGCCGTCTCGCAAACCAGCTCCTGAGTGCGGTGGAGCAGAAGACCGTTTCTTACTTTTAACGGAAACGTTTAAGTCTAATCTACGATTCAGGCCCTCCGGGGCCTGTTTTTTTGTGCTTTTTGCGGAAAAAAGCAGATTATTTGCGTTTTATCGCGAAAACTTATTTCTCGAAAATAGCCTCTGGCGTTCACCGGTGGCCGTTTTTTGCACTTATCCGTTTAAACTGTTTTTTACACGGATAAGTTTTCGGAGTTTTGCATCGGAACAAACAGTTTTGCTTATGAGACTCTGGAAATATTATGCCGCCCTCATTCTTTTTGCCTCCTGCGAAAGGGTGGATGTGCCGTCGGCACCATCGGCCGGTGAAAAACTCTTTCACGGAATGATAGAGCTGGGGGAAAAGCTGGAAAATCCCTACAAGGTGGAGAATGTCACCAAGGCACTGGAGAACCTGTACCCGGCAACGAAAGGGCGGGTGGAAATAACTCCCACCGATATGTATGTGCGTTTCCTCCCGCGCACGCAGGAGCAGTATAATAAGGTGGAGGCTTCGGTTACGGCCATGCTGGACCATCCCGTGGACTACAGGATCGTGAGGGAGGGGGATTATTACCACGACCCGTCCGTGCCGGAGGGCGAAATAACCTGGCAATACGCCGTGGTACCTTCGAATTACCGCGCTCCGGAGGGGGTGGAATATGAACTCATAGACAAGTGCTATATCTCCGAGCACGATCCTTCTACGCGCGCCGCCGGGATTGACTGGGAGGCTGTGGAACGCGAAGCGTACAGGCTCACCGGCAATGCCGATATGTTGCAGGCCGATGATGTGGTTACCAAGGCGTCCGGTTCTACCCCTTCCGGGCGTATCACCGTTGTGGATCCTCTTATGAACGAGGGAAAGCCTTTCGGTGTGGCGGAAGTGCTGGTGGTGTGCAACAGTTTCGTGAAATTCTCCAGCTCATATACCGACAGGGACGGCTATTATACCATGCCCATACCCTTTACATCGGAGCCGCGCTACAGGCTGGTTTTCAAGAACAAGAAGGGATTCAGCCTGGGATTCAACCTGGTGCTTCTGCCTGCGTCCATTTCCACACTGGGGAAAGGTTCGCCGGAGGGCAAGGATGCATGCGTTCTTCCTTCGGGCGACGAGTGGCTGTACAGGCGCTGCGTGGTGAACAATACTGCCTATGAATACTATACCCGCTGCGTGGAGAACGATCTTGGGATAACGCCTCCGCCACAGAACCTGAACATATGGATTCTTGGCGGTTTCAAGGGCAGCAGCGCTACCATGCTGCATCACGGAGTCTGGGCCCCTCCAGAAAAACTCAAATCCGTTCTGGGCTCGTATTCCGACCTTATAAGCGTTTTCTTCCCCGATATCACCATAGGATGTCCGTCGGGAATGGAATACTATGAACTCTATTCCATAACCATGCACGAACTGTCCCATACAAGCCATTTCGAAAATGCCGGGAAAGAATACTGGCAGGAGTATATAAAGTACATACTGCGCTCGTTCGTGTACGAAGGCGCCCAGATGTACGGGAGCGGTTCTGGTGAAGGTGCGGGATGCTGCGAGGTGGGGGAGACCTGGGCCTATTTCCTGGAAAGCACATTGTTCAAGGACCGATACGGGGGCTCCCTGCCGGATGTGGGCACATCCTATTGGTTCAGGCCACAGATACTTCGGTACCTCTATGAAAGGGGGACGACAAGGGCGGAGATATTCCGTGCCCTTAAAGCGGAAGTGAAGTCCATTGAAAAACTCGAAGACGAGCTGATAAAACTCTATCCGGAGCGTGAAACCCTTATTCGTCAAGTATTCAGCAGATATGCACATTGAAACTATACGGATTCCGGTTCTCCTTACTCTTCTTTTTTTTCTCTCATGTACTATTGTGAAGGAGGACCGGAATCTTTGTCCTTGCAACCTCTCCGTGGGCCTGGATGCGCCCGGCGATGTGAGGCTCATTGTAGAGGGCCGTTCGTTCATTATGGAAGCCGTACTGCCGGGGGATACGACCGTTGTCTGGCGCGTTCCCCGGCCGGATGTGCGGATTACGGCCGTGAGCGGGGCTGGATGGGATGGCGGCGTGCGGATACCGCCAGGAGAACAGTGCCCTCCACTGTATCTGGGGGTTGGAAGGGTAAAGACCGATTCAGAGGAGGCACACTGCAGTGCGCCCCTTCATAAGAGTTATTGTGAACTGTCCATGAACTTCGTGTGCCCCTCGGGCTGGAAGCCCATGCCGGTACGGGTGAGCGGGAATGTCTGCGGCTACGGCCCGGGCGGAGGCCCGCTGCAAGGAGAATTCAGCTACAGCACGGCACCGTCGGCCCAGGGGCACTGCAGCGTGAGGCTTCCCCGCCAGATGGATTCATCACTTCTGCTCTCGATGGGCGGTGGCTGGACCTTCGCCCTTGGTGAATACATCCTCCAGAGCGGCTACGACTGGGCCGCCCCCGATCTCAAGGATGTTTCCCTGGACATTAACATCTCCCTCACTTCCATACTTTTCCGTATAGGCACCTGGACCAGGACGGAGCAACTGTGGTTTCTTGTTTAAAAAATTTGCAGAAACAAAAAATTGTTGTACCTTTGCATCCCCCAAGAGCGCGAGTGGCGGAATTGGTAGACGCGCTACTCTCAGGAGGTAGTGTCCATAGGACGTGTCGGTTCGACTCCGGTCTCGCGCACTCAAAAGCACCGTTTCAGCGGTGCTTTTTTCGTTTCCGTATTTTTTCGCTCTGCTTTTTTTATTAACTTTGCGGCTTCGAAAGCAGTGTACCTTTATGTTGGATATTAGAAACATAGCGATCATCGCCCACGTGGACCATGGCAAGACCACTCTCGTGGACCGTATGATATATCAGGCAAATCTTGTCCGTCGTCCCGAAGATCTGGGTAATCTTATCCTGGACAATAACGACCTTGAACGGGAAAGAGGCATCACCATTCTTGCCAAGAATGTGTCCGTGACTTATAAAGGGGTGAAGATTAACATTATCGACACTCCCGGGCACAGCGATTTCGGCGGAGAGGTGGAGCGCGTCCTGAACATGGCGGACGGTGTTCTGCTGCTGGTGGATGCCTTCGAGGGCTGCATGCCTCAGACGAGGTTCGTGCTGAACAAGGCCATAGACATGGGAAAGAAGCCCATCGTGGTCATTAACAAGGTGGATAAACCCAACTGCCGCCCGGACGAGGTGCAGGAGGATGTATTCGACCTGATGTTCAACCTTGGCGCCTCTGAAGACCAGCTTGAGTTCAAGACTGTCTATGGCAGCGCAAAGCAGGGCTGGATGTCTCTGGACTGGCGTAAACCCACAACCGACATCACTGCTCTTCTGGACACCATCCTGAAAGAGATTCCCGCTCCTGCGCAGGTCGATGGTACCCCTCAGATGTTGGTATCGTCGCTGGAATATAGCCCCTACGTGGGCCGTATCGCAGTGGGACGCATCACGCGCGGCACCCTCAAGACCGGAATGCAGGTGTCCCTGTGCAAGCGCTATGACATTGTGGAGAAGAGCAAGATCAAGCAGTTGATGGTGTTCGAAGGCCTGGGCAAGGCCAACGTGGACGAGGTTCAGTGCGGCGATATCTGCGCGGTGGTTGGCATCGACGGATTTGAGATTGGAGATACCATTGCCGATATCGACAATCCCGAGGCCCTCCCGCCCATTGCCGTGGACGAGCCCACGATGAGCATGCTGTTCATGATCAACAATTCGCCTTTCTTCGGCAAAGACGGCAAATTCGTGACATCCCGCCATATCAAGGACCGTCTGGAGAAGGAACTGGAAAAGAACCTTGCGCTTCGCGTGAAGCCAGGCCTGAATGCCGATTCGTTTGTGGTTTATGGCCGCGGCGTCCTTCATCTTTCGGTTCTGATCGAGACCATGAGGCGCGAAGGTTTCGAACTTCAGGTGGGCCAGCCCAAGGTTCTGGACAAGACAATCGGCGGTGTCCGCTGCGAACCCATCGAGGAATTGTCGATAGAGGTTCCCGAGCAGTTCGTGGGTGCAGCAATCGAGCTTTCAACCCGCCGCAAGGGTGCACTGATTAGGATGGAACCGCGTGGAGACCGTACCCTGCTGGAGTTCGAGATCCCCACCCGGGGCCTTATGGGACTGCGTTCCAACCTTCTCACTGCAACACAGGGAGAGGCCGTGGTGGCGCACCGCTTCAAGGAGTATCAGCCCTACAAGGGCGATATCGAGATGCGCACGAACGGTTCGCTGGTATCGCTGGAAACCGGAGAAGCCATTGCCTATTCGATGAACAAGCTTCTGGACCGCGGACGTTTCTTCGTGGAACCCGGAGAGGAGATTTACGGCGGCCAGGTGGTCGGTGAACACACCCGCGAGAGGGATCTGAACATCAATATCTGCAAGACCAAGAAACTCACCAACGTGCGTGCTTCCGGTTCGGACGAGAAAGTCATACTTCCTCCTGCAGTGAAATTTTCGCTCGAAGAAGCCCTTGAATATATTCAGGAAGACGAGCTCGTGGAAATCACTCCTAACCACATGAGGATGCGCAAGATTATGCTGGATCCTCTGGACAGGAAGAGAAATTCCGGTGGCGACGATTGATTTTCAGAAAATTTTGCTTATCTTTGCACCCCTTAATCTGTTTGCAGGCAATGTCTGAAATGATTTTACCCTTGAACGGTTGGGCCGCCGGAAAGCTTGAAAAGCATTTTGCGGCGGGTGTAGAGTTCTTTCAAGCATTTGAGAATGAGGAGATTAAAGGTGCGGATGTGAATGTTGTGTGCACTGCGTCTAAGCGCGGAACAGACATTCTCCTGGACCTTGAGATAAGTGGATGCGTAACCGTGGTGTGCGACCGCTGTCTGGAAAATCTTTCCCTTCCCGTGGAATCCGAAGCGTCTTTGATTCTCCGGACCCGCGAAGGAGGGGAGGAAAGTGCGGACGGCAGGGAAGTCCTGGTTCACGAGCCTTCGGAGAAGGAAGTGGACCTTGGCCAGGTGGTGTACGACTATGTTTGCCTTTCGCTTCCCATGCAAAGGGTACATCCGGAAGGCGGATGCAACCCGGATGTGGTGCGTTTCCTCTCAAAGGAGGCATCTTCAGCCCCGGCGCCCGCCGCCGCTGAAGACAATCCCTTCTCTGTGCTTAAAGGACTTTTTAAGGAGAATTAACAATTATAAAAACATAAACAATGGCACATCCGAAACATAAACTCTCCAAGCAGAGGAGAGACAAAAGAAGAACGCACGATCACGCTGCAGTTCCCACTCTGGCTGCCTGCCCGAACTGCGGTGCAACCGTAATGTATCACCGTGTATGCCCTGAATGCGGCTACTATCGCGGTCGTCAGATCATTGAAAAGAGCGCCGAATAATTCAGCGTCTCCTTTGATGGCCTCATAGTTCAACGGATAGAACGGAAGTTTCCTAAACTTTAAATCGAGGTTCGATTCCTCGTGGGGCTACGAAAAATTGCTGGCTTTTGGGCCAGCATTTTTCGTTTAACGCCCCACGAGGAATCCGGCGCCGAGGCGCCGATTCTGTCTTAACCCCTTGTCGCTTACGCGACATCCCCCTGTCAGGGGGAATGCCGGAACCTGTCTCCGCTAACGCTCCGCCAGAACCCGGGCGGCTCCGCTGCTTCGATGCTACGCATCTCGCTGACGCTCCACCGCGGCGCCTGAAGGCGCCTTCGGCCCTACCGGGCCTCAAATCCCACCGCACTCTCATCCCACGGCTGTTTTTGGGGAAGATGTGACAAAATAAGCTTGATCCCCTAATAAAACCACATTTTCCCCATAAAAAAATATGGAACATTATTCGGTTGCGTAGAAACGGCCAACGGAATAGTGGAGATAATCGGTATAGAATTGAACGGAGTATTCTTTACCATCGGCTTGGCCGCTAACCTGGTCAATAATCTCGCCATTCTTTGTAATAGTGAGTGAATAGGGCCCAGTGAGGGAGTAATACCATTCTTTATAGTGCCCATTATCCTCGACCCTGGTTATAAGTGTATTATCATCAGTCCTGAAATCCATCGCATAACCATCAGTGTCAATTATCTTCCCTGTCGTTGACAATTTCCACCCACCTTCAATGGGGATTGCAACTGTCTTGTATGTCAGATTGGTATAGTAGGCATATTCCATTCCATCCCCTTGATAATCAATAATCCAAGAGCCATCATCGCCCTTCATAAAACTGATGGGACTTGTTGCCTTTACCAGCCATCGACGGTCCGGACCTCCTTCCCACCACTGCGCAATCAGTTGCCATTTATCAGCCACAGGATGAGTATATTGTCCGATATCCAAGTCATCATTGTTCACAGCCTTATTCCCTTGTTCAATAATAATTTCTAAAGCACGGATAGGTTCTACGGTGGCAAACATACATAGGGTGCTGAGTTCCTCCTTTAGAGACTTATCGCTCACCTTGGGACCATTTGGCTGCTGAATCTCGCACGAGATGGCAGCCATAGCTATAGCCGATAGTATAATAATCTTTTTCATAGCTGCCTAAAAATTGAATTCAACACCAAAATGACTTCCGTATCCCCAGAACTTGGAGCCGAGGCCTCCTTCCCAAAACACCGGACCGTATTTTATTCCAAGTAAGACTATCTCCAATTGCTTGGAAACGCAAGTCTTTCCTTTGTCCAGAATATAATCGTTATGATAACCCATATGATCCCAGCCAAACATGTCTTGGGAGTCACTTCTGTTGAAATGGAACCCGACTCCGAATCCGGCGGATGAATAAATGAATCCCTTCCCCCTTGTCAGATACCTCACCCTCACTGATGGCATAAGAATAAAGTTGTTTGCAAAAACCATATGCCCTTCGGTGGCATCATAAGAATCATACACATCACCCCACATAGGAATCCAGCTGAGACCGGCAGAGAGGTCGAGGAATTTGAACAATTTGTAATTGATATCGGCAGAAACAGGGAAAAAGGAATAGACTTTCCCGTGATAACGTCCATACCTTTCCGCCAATCCGACATCATAGGTGGGGCCTTCTCCACCATAGGCATTTTGCATATATGTGTTTAAACTCACTGACCACCCCGCCCTCCAAGAGAATCTGGACACCTTCCAATTATCCTGCGCCTGTGCGGAAATAGTCGAGAGGATCAATACTATCTGAAGCAAAATGGCCTTTTTCATCAATTATGTTTTATAAATAAATACTTTTATTTACAAATCTTGCATACAAGTGACCAAGGCGAGTGTCTGTCCATCCACTCCGTAAAAGTTGCCGTAAAGGTACTATTAATCCAAGAATCGGCAAAATATAGAAGTCGTAATGAATAGTGTACCCCCAAGTGAAATATCAGCCTGATCCTTACGGCAAATCATCTTCTTGTTCATCGGTCTTCAGATAGTGTAAATGTGGATTACAAGGGTCTGGAATCCACTTCTTGAGTTCCCAAACACGCTCCAAGTCTTCAAGAAAAAGGTTCGATATTATATCACTAGGGGATACAATCGTAGTCTCTGTCTTCATATACCGTGGTTGCGCAAGGTCAGACCAAAGTGTGGGGACCTTGTGCAACAGAACGCACATGAGGCATAAATGCGCACAAGGTCCACGCCACTTCGTCCGACCTTGTGCAAAGACAGTGTGTAATGGATGGTGTTAAAGCAGCCTACAAAGTCTGGTGCGCCCACCGGTCCACCGGGACTGGACCTGTAGGCTCATAATGGGCCGTTTTTTGAGCCTACCCTGCCACTTGAGTGGACCGGTAGCATCGCTATGTGGGCTAGGCCTGCAATATGATAAATAAAAATAATAGTTAAGGTTTCAAAGAATGGGAAGGGGGATTATTTTTGCTTGAACTAACACAACACGGATATTAAACGCTTCGGAACTATAAACACGCCGACCTGCTTTGTGCATCCTCTATTTCTGGCAAAACCACACTGATACAGGTAAAGACCGGTTCCACCAAGAATATTCAATGCTGCCTTACCTCTACGCCTGATGGAGTTATTGATGATCTGGACGGCAAAGTGGTCTGTCCTTGGGTCTTTGTAACATACTCGTGGGTATGGATGTTCCTTGGCTTATGGGTGAAGATACGAAGGAAACCAAACTGCATAATGCATACAAGAACCCGTTAAAAGAGTCATCCAAGGATATGTGGGATAAGATTTCATTGTAGAGATTCAATTATGTCTCGCAAAGTAAGCCGCATTCCAGGCTTTTCCTCCAGGGTATAACGCACTTTTTCGAATCCTTTAACACTTTTTAACAAAATCCGTTTGGCGGTTTCGAAAGAGGCCGCTATCTTTGTGCTCGGAAATGCGCATTTCATTGATTTATAATATATTAACTATTATATTATTATGGGAATCAATGAATATTTGAAAGATCAAAAACAAATCTTTTGGGATTTGCTTGCGGCAACGGTACTGGAACTGGACAGATATCCGGATATGCTCAAAGGGGATTTCGTTTTCGGAGCCAATGATACAGTCATGTCGTTTAGAAACTGTGGGAAGGGGTTTCTACCTGGTGTAATTGCAAAGGCTATACTACCTGATGTGGAAGGGGAGAAAGCTGATGGCCATATGTCGGACCTATATCCAATGGAGGCACTGCTAACGGCAGATGTATTTGAGCTCCATTCCTTCCATGATGGGAAAGCAACAGCCCTAAAGTGTGAGAAAGGAGAATTGACAGAACTACGTGTTTATCCAGATGGGATTACACCGCAAGGACTACTGATACACCTGGAATGGAGCCAAGGTTTACCTGAATCGCAGCTACTGATGAAGAAAGACGTTGCCAGTGCTATGAGAAGGTTGTTTTCCGGAAAAGCTCCTTTGCCCAAAATGAGGTGGAAGCCAACAGTCTGGTTTAATGGAGAAAGAGTAATGTATTGACGTATGATTTGTGATTATCAGACAAACAAAGTATATCTGGCCGAAGGAATCAAGCACTACGAAACTGTGGCTCACAACCTTCTGCTGGCACTCTATACTGAAGGAATCGAGACGGAATTCCTCAGGCATACTGAATCTTGGAAACATATTTGGGCCAGGGACTACATGCCCATTCAACTTACAAAGACATGCTTCTTACAGTACCGATATGCCCCAGATTACCTTAAGGGTTATGAAGACTACATCCCGCCCTATCAGACTATCTGCCGAGGATTACGTCTGAAGGGGAAGGAGACTCCATTGGTGATTGATGGCGGTAATGTCGTCAAGTTCAGCAATTGTGTCGTGATGACCGATAAAGTCTTGAAAGAGAATCCCGGCTATACGGAAGGCTACATCCGGAAACAATTGGAAGAGGCTTTTGGTTGTGAGGTAGTCCTTATACCCTGGGACCGATACGAGATGTTTGGACACGCCGATGGAATGGTTCGTTCTATCGGGGACTACTATATCCTGATTAACAACTATTGCGATTTCGACAAAGACCTGCAAAAGCGTCTTAAAGATGCTCTGTCTGGCCGATTTAGTATCGCCGAACTTCACTATGATGCTCCACGTCCTTCACGCCTCAGTTGGGCCTACCTGAACTTCCTTCAAGTAAATAATTGTATATTTGTACCTGGGCTGGGTGTCCGGGAAGATGAAAAGGCAATAGAACAGATCCAAGAGCATTACCCTCACCACAAGGTACTCCTCATTCCCGGTTGCCAGGAATTAGTAAAGGAAGGTGGTGCCCTGAACTGTATAAGTTGGAACATCCTCAGCAAAGAACGTAAAAGAAAAACCGAAGCGCGACCATTATGAAAGGAAAAGAAAAACTAGTTTCTCACCTTCTGCTATTTGAAGAGAAAAGGAAGAAAGGGTTTGATGTTGCTCCCTCACAGCGCCAGGAGTATGCCGATGCAATAGCGGAATGCTTTATTCCTTGCGCACAACATATACTTGCTGGCAGCTTTAGGGTATATAATGGTTATACAAATAGAATAGTACGTCCGACCGCAATTGAACTTTACTACCACGAAGAAGGTGCTGGAGGCTTCAAAGATCCGATAATGTACCATACACAGGACCGAAAGGCTCAATATCTTGCCAGCAGGGGTATTACAATGTTGCCATATTTCCCTGTTGGCAGTATGAATCCACACACATCCGGCATAGACATCACTTTTGAAAACCCATTAGCTCAGTACCGTGCATCATTCCTTATCCGGGAGTATGAGCTGTTCTGCGATGATGGTAGCCCAATACAGGTGAAGAATTCCACTGATATCTACGACGACATGCTCATTAACGGTATTACCTTGGATGATGCAGACTGGATTGAATGGTGCGAGGGGAAGGCTCTTCCTGCGAATATGGTTGAACGGAAATGGCGGAGGAACGTTGCTGAGTACGTTGAATGTGGTGGCGATTGGAAGAAAAATGACATAATTGATGGCCGGGATTCTTTCTCAATCAGCGGAGCTCGATATGTAAAATGTCCTTTTGGCTGGCAATTTAGGGTTTAAACATGCTATCTTCGCACTATGGCAGACTATTACAGACATTTCAAAGGCGGAAAGTATAAGCTCTTGGGTATTGCAAAGGATAGTGAGACCCTGGAGAAGATGGTCGTATATCAGGCTCTATATGGTGAAGGTGAGATGTGGGTAAGGCCGGAGGAGATGTTTTTCGGGACTGTCGAGAGGGATGGCAAGGTAATTCAGCGTTTCACTAAAATATCAGAGGAAGAGGCACTGGGTAATGAGTAAATGTTATTAGCCACCATGAACGAGATATCCAATAGACCGAATCCTAACGCAGTGTTCCCCAATCCGAATCTTCCACGTCTATGCTTCATCAAGAATGTGGTGAAGAATCCTCGTATCATCATTGGAGACTATACTTACTATGATGACGTGGATGGAGCGGACCTGTTTGAAAAGCACGTTACTCATTTCTACGACTTCATAGGAGACAAACTGATTATCGGGAAGTTCTGTGCCATAGCCAAAGGAATAGAGTTCGTGATGAATGGCGCTAATCACAGAATGGATGGCGTTTCCACCTATCCTTTCTACATTATGGGTGGTGATTGGGGTAGTGCCATTGCTCCAGTTAAAGATGAATTGCCTCTGAAGGGTGATACTATTGTTGGGAATGATGTGTGGATTGGTCAGAACGTAACGGTGATGCCGGGAGTACGTATTGGTGATGGCGCAATTATCGGAGCTAATTCTGTAGTGGCCTCCGATATCCCTCCTTATGCTGTGGCTGCTGGTAATCCTTGCAGAGTAATCAAAAAACGTTTCGACGACGACTTTATAGCTTACCTGCTGGAATTGAAGTGGTGGGACTGGGATATCGAGAAGATAGAGGCCAACTTCGAAGCGCTATCCAGTGGAGACCTGTCATTGATTAAGAGTATTCAGTAACTATGACACTCCCCGAAGCAATAGTGTATCTCCTCGCTTCATCTAACCACGGCATGAAGACAGAACAGATTGCACGCCTGGTTAACGAGAAAGGTTTGTATCAGCGTTGGGATGGGAAGCCGGTGGATGGAAAACAGGTCTATGCTTGTGTTATGGCCCATCCTGATACGTTTGTGAAGAGTGAAGGGTTGATAAGATTGATGATATAATTTCGCAGTGAGCAACATCCTGGCACAAGCTTTTCTTAACTTGCGCCCATGTTGCCAGAATACCCACCCATAACCGAAATCCCCGACTATGTTTGGAGAATGAAGCAACCGTCCTACATCCCACGGCCAAGGAGAAACGAGCCCAAAGATACCGCCGCAGTCTTCTATCATGCAAACGGTGAAGAAGCTTTAAAGGCGGTGAAAAATGGGGCTCGAAGGAATGGCCGAAGGTTTGGACGGGAAAGTGAGAGTGGATGTTTTTGTGTGTATGAAGGGCGGAAGGTTGTGGAGAGGCATATAACGAAAAAAGAAGAAGGTGACCCGAAAGTCAAGTTGACTTAGGTCACCTTCTTCCTCTGGCTCGTCAGATTTTAGATAATGAATGTCGGGATAATTGAATGGCAAATTTAAGGAATTTGGTTTCGGCTGTGGGCTCATATTGAAGGGCCGCGTCGGCGAACGCGTCTTGAATAATCCAAATCAAGTCCGTAAAATCACCCCCTTTGGACTTGTATTGATTGGCAAGGCTTACGATGAATCGCATATTTGCCCGCAATAGTTTGTCCATTTCTTTACATTCAACTCCTTTTTCTTTTATTTTAGCTAGTAGTAGCTGCTCCTCATCAGGGGTTAATAAGGCATCACATACGTCAAGTGCTTCATCAATGCTTCCATATCTCTTCATTTCAGGAAATAATTTAGGTTTTAGCAATTCAATTCTTTCAGGATAGCTGTCCAGTCGGGGAATTCGGGGCTGCCGAAATGAATCCATTTGCCGGGGAAAATGTTGGCTCCGTGCTTTTCACGGTCGTCAATGAGGTATGCTCCTCTGAGGCGCTCCTTGTGGTGGCACAGGATGAGGCGTTTGGTAAAATACGGGTCCATATACTGCTTGACCCAGTTCAGTTTATCGGACCAGGCGGAAGGGTTGTCCCATGGGGCTGTAGAGAGAATATGGACGTCATACTTCTCGCGAAGTTTGTTGACGGCATCGATGGCGCCGGGAATAGGATCCATCAAAGCGAATACGCCGGGAGCATCCTCAGGATGATCCTTGTAGGCTTCCCAGGTCTTGGCCGGCAACCGGTTCACGCCGGAATTGAAATCGACCAGGACGCCGTCCATATCCACATATACTGTTTTCTTGACAAAAAGTCCTTTTTCCGGAGAGATAGAAAGGGCCATAACAATTCTTGGTTTATTAGCGGTTAACAAACATAATCAATTATTTGCAAGGAGCATAGCAATGCCTACGCCAATTGCGAAAACTAGTCCCCAGAAAACCATCCCGCAGAGGATGTCCAGGAGGTACATTTTGAACCAGTGTCTGAGTTCTTTGCCCATATCAGAAACCTATTCTTCGGGTAGTTTGATTATCCAGGCGCTCGGCGTTGCAGTAGGCGTGGAGAATGTCCATGGGACTCTTCTCACCGCCATAGAGGATGGAGTTGATGGAGAACTTACGGGCAACGTTTTCCATCTGGCCGCCGGAGAGGTCATATGCCGATGCAAGGGAGGCGCACTGTTCTTCGGAAAGGGCCGGGAGCATCGTGTGCCAGATCTTCTCACGGACGGAGACGTCGGGCTTTTCGAAGCAGATTTTGTACAGGAAGCGGCGCTCGAAGGCCGGGTCCAGGTTCTGCGTCAGGTTAGTGGTGGCGATGAGAATCCCGTCCAGGTTCTCCATTTCCTGGAGGATGATGTTCTGAATAGAGTTTTCCATCTTGTCCACGGCCGATGTAGCCCCTTCGCGGCGGATGCCGATAATGCCGTCGGCTTCGTTGAACAGGAGGATGGGAGCCTGCTCGCTGCGCTGTACGGCCAAGCGGTAGCGGTCAAAGACCTCCTTGATATTCTTTTCACTCTCCCCCACCCATTTGCTCTTGATATCCGGCACATTCACGGCCATTATGCTGCGGCCGGTCTGTCGTGCCAACTGGTAAACGGTCTCAGTCTTGCCGGTTCCCGGAGCGCCATAAAAGAGGCAGGCAAAGCCGCTGCGGAAGCCGCTGTCCTTCATTCGGCTGCGGATTTCATTGTATCGTTCCGGCATCAGGAAAGAGTGCAGTTCATCAACCTGAGGGGCATTTTTTGCCGTATAGAAGAGCGCCTTTCCGGCCAGCGTTTCCGGCTTTATGAGGCCTCCTATGGTCTTCTCGGCAGAGCGAAGGTGAAAATCGGCCAGAAGGATGGCCTTGGCTTTGTTGCTCAGGTGAATCCGGGAGGTATTAACCTGACCGTCTTCACATACGTGTTCTACAAGGCCCTCCCGCATAAGGATGTGGCTGCCATCTCTAAAGGCGGCTTTTTCTTCGTAGAAATCGCTTTTATGGCGGTATATATCCTCAATCTGGCCGTAGGCAATCTCGTCGTCATCCTTGTTTACCAACAGGTTGCAGAGCTTTACAATGACCATCCATTCCGTATAATGCTCCAGTTTCAGAGCGTTCAGTTCCCGGACGAAAGACAGCTCATTGTTTTCCTTGAAGAGGTCTTTCAATTCGTGGTACAGGTCTCCGGGAAGAAGAGCTTCATTAGAAAGGTCCTCATAGAGACCGTCCATATAGTCAAACAGTCCGGCGCTTGTGAGACCCTTCCGTTTGGGCTGTTCTGGCTTCTCGTTGTTTTTCAAGGAGCGGACAACTGAAACAGGGATATCGAATTCGTCTTCATCCTTGGCGTCACGATACTTGAGGTACTTAAGACGGATAAGAGCATTGACATCATCACTGTATCCCAGCGCCCGGATATTGCTGATGTCCAGGTGACTGGCAATGTCGCCGAAATCCACGCGACGTGGACCCCTGCGAAGACAAATGGACAGAAGGACTGCTTGCTTCGGTGTCAAAGCAAGACGACTGGCGAGTTCGGCCGCTGCAGCACCGTTTTCGGCCCAGAACTCCTCTCCGAGCTTGGAATCGTTAGATTTCTCGGAGAGAATCTCCATCAGCTGGAGTATGGTCTTTTCTTCGTTGTTATTTTCCATCGTTTTCTGTGGTTTTGGTGATACGGATCATCATAGCTCTTAATCCGGGGAATCTGTTATGAATCAAGTCTCTGAACCGCTCGGCCTTGGCAGCTTCGCCCTCAATACGGACAAAGAGCTGGGCCTTGTCTTCGGAGCGGCTTACATTCGTGATGTTAAATAAGGAGCCGTCGGTGAACTTTTGGATGAGGGTGGCGTGGGCCTGTAAGTTGTCAAGGATATCTTTTTTGCCACTGACGACAAAATCAAATTTCGTTTTCATAGCTAGTCGGATTCGAGATAACGTTTATAGAGTTTGAGGACGCGCCGGGTCTGTTCGAGACGGGCCTCGGCACCGGCGCAGAAGATATTCTGTCGGGCAATGTCGGCGTGGAGAAACTGCGTGATGCGGTAGGCTGCCTGTTCCTTGCTGCGGCAGATGTAGGACAGGCGGACGCCGTTTCCAAGATCTCGGCAGCTGAGGGAGTTGAAATCGGCTCCGTGGCTGAGGTCCCCGAAGATCCGTTTCAGGGAGGTCCTTCGGATGACATAGCGGTTGTCGTCATCGTCGATGTAATAGGCGTAGGTCATATTAGCCGGGGCATTCTCGTGGCCTGCGGAAGCGGCGGTGTAAACCCGAAGGGAGGCCCGGAGCTGCTCCAACCGCTGACGGACATTGACGATGTAGTTCTTTTCATACTCAAGGTCAGAGCGAAGGCGCTCAATGACGAAGGAAATGGCTTCCTTCCTGGTGAGGAAGACAAAGTTGGGGACAAGGGCCTCCACGGACTCGAACGAGTATCCGTCCTCGCAGCGGTAATGGTATTTGTCAAAATACAGGCGCGATGAAGGCCGTTTTGTTATTTCGGCTATGCGGGTCTTGCGGATTCTGTAACAGGGGCCATTATCCAGAACATAATACACAGTGCTGCCGACTTGAAATAAATGGAATAACTGGATCATATCTTTTATATTAAGCTGCCAGAGCAGCCCTGAGTTCAATGAGTCCCAGCCGATTCGGGACAGATACCTTTACCTTGCGGAAGGCGTCGGAGCGGAGCCGGACTCCGTCCGAGAAGAGGATTTCTTCGAAGGCCCCGATTTCATCGGCCTTGAAGGTGGAAACCCCAAGTTGTTTCCAGGAATCACGGTTTTTGGGATTTCGGACCCGGAAAACAAGGCGGTGGCCATCCCGGCTGAGGAGTTCATAGGTCTTGGTGGATTTGGGGGCTGAGTAAATGCGGCCGAGCTGGAATTTCTGAATCTTTTGCATATCGAATCAATTTAGTTTCGATATTACTATAGAATCAAATGGCAAAAAATTCAAAAAAACTCGCAAAAAAATAAGCCTCCGCGGAAACTACAAGTTCTGCGAAGGCTATACTCTAGAGTATGTAAGTGAGGAGCCCGACGAGCCGCAACTGGATACAGGCGACGAATCCTTGCTACAAGTGGCTAAAAGAAATGCATTTCAGCAAAGATAACCTATCAAAGGAGCTCAATCTCAAGTCCCTGATTATTCCGTTCCCTGAAGAACTTGATGGCGTAATCAATATTGCCCCAGCCCCACTGATTATAGCAGAAGTAAGTGGAGCCTTGAAGTGTCTGACGGGAATAGTTATGCTCCAATGTCGACGTCTTGGCAGACAGAAATTCGCTTTCCGTGTAGATAATGTTTTTAGTCAAGTTCTTTACTTCTCTTCTTAAAGCCTTATTGCTTCCCTGAACATCAGTCCCGTCATAATGCTTGTTGATTGTCCATTTTAAGTTGTCACTGAAGTCGTTAAGTGTTCCTTTACACGCACTAATGAATGCCTCCCATTCTCTATTGATCTCTTGGCTACTCTCCTTGGTAAGGAAAAAATCCAGAATACTGTAAAACAGGACGCTCTTGCCCTTGAGGACTTGACCATTGAACTTATAGTGCGTCGTGTCCTGCTTGTAGGCCATTCTTTTAATCTGTTCCCGGACGACTTTGACCTGTTCTCGGTATTCCGCATCAATATTGGGGGATACCTCTAAAGCCTCAAGAGATAGCTTTATCAGTTCGTTATTATTATCCCAGAAGGAAATAAGGAGGTCACTTAAATGCTGTTCCATAGCCATAATACCGTTGTTTTTCTGTATGCTTAATCCTTTAATATACTCTTTGATAATGAATTGATTCCTGGGATTAATATCCGGACAAGAGACGACTTCCGCCAGTACATTATCCAGCAAATCCTGGTAATTAATTTGGATGAACCTCTTGCAATAGCATTTTGATTCCGTTAGATTGTTCAGTTCAAAGGGATCAATTAGGTTAAGAAAGACGAAGATGCAATTATCTTCTTTGTATTTATTGCAGTAATACTCATAATAAAACTGAGTTTGGAATTTGTTGGTATTACCGGCTTTGTGTTCCTCGGAAAAAACCTTATTTTCGACCAATACATAAAGCTTCTGGGACTGCCCATCCGGAAAATGATATGTAATGATGAGACGTATATCGCAGCGCCCTTTCCCTTCGTTGTTGATGATACTGTCTTCAAGTTCGGCTCTTACGTTGTCGATAAAAAAAGAATTGGTTAGTAATGCTTTTCTAATCACGGCAGGGAAATGTGAGTTCTGCAACTGCCGGTTTCTTTTCAATAATAAAAACAGCAACATTCGAAGGGACTTGTCATAAAGGTCTCTGTCTTCAAAAAACCATTTAAGGAAGTTCGAATGGTAATTCTCTTTCCTCTCAACGTGGAGGATCTCAATGATGGATTTCTCATTGAAATACTTATTGAGTTGCTCTACATCGGGAGAGAGTTGATATGACAAAAGCAAAGCCTCGACATCGGCCTGCTGCGGCACATTTATTAAATCCATATGTTTATCTAATTGATAACTCATTCTATTTCTCCCACACCTTCACCATTGCGAGAGCCTATTGGCATTGGGGCTATTGTATTTATTCAAGGTCCCCATTAGCTTCAATACAAAAGACGGCATAGGGGAACAGCCTTGATTCCATTGGCAAACCCGAAATTCTTGCCGGAGATTCTATAAGCGTAAGGGCAATTGTAGGTCTTTTTGAAATTGTTCAGGCTGATAGCATCCACCTTCTTACCCTTTTTAACTTCCACCGGTATTACGTTCATCCCGTCTTGCAGGATGAATTCAACTTCCTGTGTATTGTCGTTCTTCCAATAACGGAGAGTTATGCCATTGGCTGCAAGTGCCTGGCCCACATAGTTTTCAGCGACAGACCCGAGGAATGTATTGTCGGTCTCTATAGCGTTCAGCAGCATCTGAACCGGCATCTGCGTCTTGGTATTCAGAAGTCCCACGTCGGACATGTAAATCTTAAAATCGCTGTCGTCCTCCTGGGCCGAGATAGGGATGAAGCCGTGTGTAATCAGTTTGCACTTATGTACGGTGCCGGCAAGAATGAGCCACT
>Ga0247609_10000373_pt1 | contig 64565 bp, 113 predicted proteins | sample 172DNAGHGlowgp2_FD_193487 | JGI IMG/M metagenome (GOLD analysis project Ga0247609, IMG submission 193487) | Sheep rumen microbial communities from Palmerston North, Manawatu-Wanganui, New Zealand - 1728 DNA GHGlow gp2 | ecosystem: Host-associated > Mammals > Digestive system > Stomach > Rumen ...
ACAGTTTAAACACATTCGTTTTTCGCTAACTTTAAAGATTGTTCAAATATTTCAAAATCTAATTTAGCGTTTTTTATTCCCTTTAAAAAATAAGTCTTCTTCTTTAAGTTTATTGATTCATCAATAACTGTTATCTTAATCTTATCCTCAAATTCCTTTAATTTTGGATGATAACATTCTCTATTCTTGTCTGGATAAGAATGAATCCTAATAACATCTTCTAATTTAAAAAATTCAATAGATGTTACCAAACTTGTGGTATCTGTCCCCATTACATTATCCAGCACTGAATTTTGGTCTTTCATTTTGAATGGTTGTACTTTATATACAACGTTTTGATATATGTCAATTCCGTTTAATTGACATAAGGGTTTTACCTTGTCCATAATTACTATTTTTATTATTGATTATAACTAACTAACTCTTTCTCGTCAATACCACATCGTATGTCTTGCTACAACCTGCCACTACATAACCGTTATTGTGTTCCCTCATCTCAAAACTCAATCCGTACTTGTACGCAACAAACCTCAACGCAACAACAGTCACATATTCGTTGTAGTAAACTATACTCTGCTCACTCTTTTCGTAGCTTCCGTGTCTGTCTATCTCATTGAACACGCTCTTGACAATCTCCTTAACCTCGTCAAGTATATGTTTCCTTCTCCGCTTTCTCAACTCTTGCAGATGGTTACTCTTGCCTTTTTCTTTCCTTACATTCTCCTTGTGAATCTTTCTCCAATTCACCCATTTCACTCTCGGTAATCTCATATCTCTCAATTAAAAAGTTTAACATCTTACCAATAACATCAACCGCACCATACAAAGCCTTCCAACCTCCTCTAAACACCCATACTGTACACCGTACCATCACAACGTACACCGCAACTATGAAGACCGCTATGCTCAATTCTCTCATAATTGTTGTTTATTTAATGTTTAACTTACTCATCATCATCTCTTTGTAGAACCATCTATCTAACTGCTTCATGTTTTTTATCCTCTCTACTGCCTTGTACATATCGAATGTTAATACTCCTTTTCTTAATTCTTTGATGGTGTTTCTCAACCCTTTTGCTCGTATGTACTCCAACAATCCGAACTTATCAATATCATACCACATCTTACCCAACGTTGTGGCACACCTTGTTATCCTATACACTCTCATCTTGCTATCTCCTTCTCCATATACTCACATATCGCATTGTAGAACTTATTCATAGTCCGCTTTCTCGGCATCGCACCATCATACAAATAGATTGTTGTGCTATCCTTTTCAAACATACTTCTGCTTAAATCCTTGTCAAACACACCTCGATTTAACCAAGCGTATGGCATATTCCTATTCCAGAAACTATACTCGATTCCGTTTTTGAACTTACAATAACCCTCGCACACTCTATTTTTGTTAATGTGGTAATCTTCTATTCCACTATCTATACAAAAATTCAGCAAGTGGTCTAACATCATATCCGTACCACTATTTCTAAGTTCGTACCAGTGTATTATCTTTTTCATATCTCATAACTTCTTTAATTTTTTACTCAATTTCCGTATCCTCATATTATCAGCACACATCCGTATATACTTAATCCTTAACGTCCTCAAATCCGTTTCTGCGGCTTCTTCCGAAGTTAGAAACAGATTCTCGTCTATTACTATGAACATAAATCTCCCATTCACAATCTTAATCACTAAATGTGAAGCGTAATCTTTATCATACCTAATCTTCACGTTTCTCTGCGCCTTTCTCCGCAACCTTCTCAATAAGTTTCAGTTTAAGTATCAACTTCACCACCGCACCTATCGGTGTCTCATCGAACTCTTGACACACCCAATGTTCTTCTTGCTCTATGAGAAAACCACTCGATGCAGACCACATTTTGTTATACACGTTCAACTCAAAAATCTTGTCTTTGAACATCCCCAACAACTTACCCAAACTCCAAGCAGGGGTCACAACCACTTTGTCATTCGATGTGTTGTGCATCCCTTCATTCACAAAACTCAAGTAGGTCACAGGCTCAACGTGATGCTCAAACGCCCTTCCCTCCTCATCGTTCCCAACCCACTCGGCTACGTAACGCTCTACCCACCACAAGTCCACACTCTCTCTGCTCAACCCTGCGTTTAGCAGTTCCTTAGACTGTTCCAAACTCGTTACCTCCATAATTATTCTTATTTCAAATTAAACTCTTTCTCAATCTTCTCTCTCACGAACTCCGCATTCTCAATCTCCACTCGCTCACTGCACTGCGGACATATATGCGTAAGTCTTGACACCATCCACCATCCCTTCGGCAACTTTTGGTCAACATCCAACACATCTGTCAACTTTCCGCAAATATCACAACCGTATTGAACCAAATCGTATCTCATATTCATACAAGTTTTTCTAAACAATACTCTATTCCGTCTCTAACCGCACTCTCCCACGTCTCCGCAGGCGTGTCCACACTTTCGTCCGTATAACTTATCGGATACTTCAACCCATACTCCTTGCACTCTACCACTGTCCAATAGTACATCTTCCTTCTCTCACTCCCTACCAAACCTACGCTTATGATTATCTCAATACCCTTACCTCTCAACCATCTCATAACCTCTTGGTAGGTCGGTGCAAGCACAATGGCGACATCAGAACAGTTATGTATCGTGTTGTCTCCTTTCACAAGCAGCATATCTCCTATATACACCGCAACAGTGTCCTCGCTGAACCCTCTCTCCATCAAGCGTTCCGCTAACTTAATAGGTACGTAATCATCACTTACCATAATTATTGTCTCTTTTTAAGTGTTATCAAATACATACCTGCAACACAAGTGGCTTTGACGCTCATATCCAATCCGTATCTCATCGCTATCAACTTGTAAGCGTAAACATAGGAAGAGAAATCATTTTTCCCTCAGCTATTTTCTAATGATGTTGAGTACTCCCCCTTCAAACTAATAGCCTTAACCACATAACTCTCTATATCGCTAATGTAAATTCTAATCAGCAGCCTTCGGGCATATCTCTCCTGCCAACGTGTTATGCGTTCCCTCAACTTGTATATTTTTCTTTTCAAGTCCCAATTAACGTTCTCTCTTCTCGGTACTCTCATATCACTCTATTTTTTTAATATTGTCGTATCCGTATCTTTGCGCTATATAATCAAAGTGAAGATAATCTCTCAACTCCTTACCACTCTCGTTATATCCGCCCGTGTCACACACACCGTCAATGAACGTCTTATAACTGCCATCATTACACTTGTTTATGACACAAACATAATATATCTTACCCCTCGACTTCGCCTGCGACACTCCGAACTCCATCGCTCTGCCTATGTCATCCGTTACCCAACAACAATCATCAAGCAGACCTCTGTCACAGACACAATACTTATACAAAGGCTTGATGCTCTCCCTCGCCGTCCTAACACTTGTGTCTATATAACCCCTCAAACTTTGGTTTCTGTCTATAAGGTCAAGTATGTCACTATAATCCTTGTACTTCCTCTCCACGCACACCTTCTTAACCTTCGGCTTGCTCGCCTCTTTGGTGAGCACTCTCTTGAACACGGGCAGCATCTTGCTTAACCTCTGCGCGTCAGTCTCCTCGCCGTCCTTAGATATAAAGTCAAGGTTGTAGTCTACAAAAGCCTCCAACCAATCGTAGATCTCGGTCAGTACCCCGCGCTCCTTGCTCGTTAACTCTATCTGTGCCATAACTCTTTCCTTTAACTCCCACAAAAATAATATTTGTTTTGTTATAAACAATAAAAGCCCTGACTTTTTTACGGTCGAGGCTTCACAATTATGAAAGCAAATCACAAACTAATAATCTCTTCCAAAACCACTCGTAACCATTGCCTTCCACGCTTCTTTTATTTCCTTGCAGTAAGCAACAAACGCGTCCACGTCAGTGCCAAAGTCGCGGGCGCGGTCGTCCTGCGACATATCCTCGCCGTGGATCTCGTAAAAGCCGAAGTCCGTAAACGACAAGCAGTTGCTTTTATCGTCCTCGCTGCACTTGCAAAGTATAAACCCCTCGTTCGCAAGCCTGCGGCGCACCTCCGCCGTGTTTATGTGTAGTACTGCAATCATAAAAACACCTCCGCGTTATACATTATGACAGGGCGTTTCTCCCCCATATACGGCAACGCACGCACCGTGTTGTAGGATATAAACTCCTCCGCCTCCTCAATCGACATCTTGTCCTTGGCAACCAAGTGCTCCCCCATCTTAGTCCAATCGTAAACAACCTGACCGTCGGTGGTTACACCAATCACCGCGTCAATGTAGTCGGGATTCTCCAACACAACCGTGTCCTCGTATCCGAAGCTTGTCAGCCACTCCTTTAACTCGTCTACCGTTTTCATTGCTTGCTCTCCTCCATCTTTTTCTTGCGAAGCATTGTAATAAAAGTATTGGCTAAATTAATGGTTTGCTTTGCGGTATACTCTGTAAATGATAGTCCTTCAACATCCGCACAATGCTGAATCGCATCGTACTCTTCGATGTCTAATTGCTGCAACATCTTTTTAGCGTAAATGTCTGCGGCGACCTTGTCACGCAGCTCCTCCAAGTACTCGTTGCTTTTTAATCTGTCCCCATAGTCCATAGTCTTACTTTGTTTGTTGCTTTTGTTTTTCTCTTTCACTTAATATTTGCTTAACGCGGGCGATCTCCGCGTCTATAACTCTCTCGATACGCTTGCTTTTTTCAAGAGCCTCCTTTGATCTCGTCCTGAAGTACTCCTTTTGGTTCTCCCGCATCTCAACCACAAAATCAAAAAACTCCTTTGCTTGCATAACGTTCTAATTTATTCCAAGCTTGTGCTTGGCATCCTCAACCATGTCGTAGTCAGGCTTTGGCAACACAAAGCGCGGCTCAAGCTCCGTCTTTGTCGCGTAGTTGCGGATCATTAGACGGTTGATTACAGGCGGGACTGCGTGACAGTCCTCGCAGCAGATGCTGCACGCCTTAAACACCGCGTCGTCCCAGTTGACAAGCAGCTGCTTGCGGGTGATCCTCAGCGACTCCATTAAGTGCTTGCCGCACTTGGTGCAGTACACCTCAATAGCGTATATCGGCTCTTTTGTCTTTGCCATAACGCACTACCCATTGATCTTTTTACTCGTGTCAGGCTTGTCAAGCGTGTACTCGGTCTGCGAGTCGCTGACGCGCTCTACGTTTACCACCTTCCACCCATTGTCTGTGAGACTCTTAATCTTCGCAAACTCGGAGTCGTCAATCTTTACCTTTTTCTCCATTTTTTACAATTTTTACTGTTTTATTGTGTTTGTCTAACTCTTTCTTTAACAAGGCGTTCACCTGCTCGTCGTCAAACTGAAACGCCCCCAACTCAACAAGTATCTTCTCAAGCGTTTGAAACTGCGGACTGCTTACAAGCTCAAGGTTGACAAAACTCTTCGGGTTCGCAATCCCAAGCTTCCTGCCCAAGACGGTGAACGTTACCCCGCGCTCCTGCATCAACTGTCGTATAAGTAGCTTCAAAAGCATGTCCTACTTGTTTTTGTTTTTCAACAAAGCCGCAGCAAGCCGCCCTAACGCGTCCTTTACCTTATTGTCGACTATCTTATCATCCTCGCTTTTACTTGCGCAGTCCGCGGGCTTTTTCACGCCGTACTCTCCTATGATGCTGTCGTTAACCTCCGTATCTATAAGACCACAGAAAACCACCGCATTCTTAACGGCATCCGACAAGGTCTCCTCGGACACAACCTTAGTACCCGTCGTAGTCTTGCCGTCATACTTAAGCTGCAAGCCAAGCAGCTCAATCGCAATCCGCTCCAATCTTTCTCTGCGCTCATCGGCATCCCCCTCAAAATAGCTAACCTTGACGTCTCCGTCGTTGGCGTTAGCCACCGTCGCAATAAAATCGTAAATCTTGTCCATAACTAACTTTTTTTGCTACTACTACCAAATCCGTTATCACCTCGCTCAGACTCCGAAAGCTCGTCCGATTCAATAAGCTCAATCTTGGGCAGCTCCATAATAATAAGCTGCGCAAACGCATCCCCTATATGATACTCAGCCACTCTGTTTTCGTAACCATGCAACTGCTGATTCAAGCCGTCAGGTAGTACAACAAAGTCGTAGTTAAGTCCCGTGTCGTGCATTGGATCATTTGCGTAAAACGGCATAGGCTTAAACTTGCCTGTCACCTCACCTCGGTAACCGCTGTCTATAACCCCAACCGCATCCGTTAGGTGCAAATCCTTTTTTGATATCGACGAGCGCATAAACAAGTAACCCACGTACCCTTCAGGTATTTCAAACGCCAAACCGCTGCCGTACACAACACAACCGTCATCATCGTACGTTTTAGTAGAAACGTACAAATCAAACCCCGCATCACCTCGGTACGCCTTAGTCGGCGCAAGCGCGTTCTCTCTCAACTTTTTAAATTTTACGTCCATAAAAAAACTATTTCTGCAAATATATAATTTTTATATTATATTCTTTTTGTTTTTGTCTGCTTTTTTGTCTGCTTGCCAAAAGACACGTCAAACGGTTGTATATAATCAAGCTCGCGGTTGTTGTCAACCACACTGCAAAACGCACCGTACATCTGCTTGAGTCTATCCGACTTGAGCTTCTCCATCCTTGCGTTCATCTTGCCCACAAGCTGTATAACACAGGATCGTCCCCGTCCCGACACCTTTGCAACCCACGACTGCCCCCAACCGTCAATTTCCAAAAGTCTCTTCCATGCGAACACTCGCGGCTCAATAAGCTCCATCTTGCGCGACGAGCTTAACAGCTCATCCACCCCAACCTCAAACAGCCTCGACAATACAGCAAGGTAGTAAAGATACACGCCAAAGTCCCCCTCAGGCGAATACTCGGCATCCGTCATAATATACACATCGCTGTCCTTGTTGCATCCTCTTGCCAACAACTCACCAATTGTCGTCTTGACAAACTGCTTCATATTGATTATAATTGCTCTATGAAACAAACACTCAGTATATTAATACTAATACTTGCAGTACCGTTCGTTTTGGCACTGTATATATTGTGCTTTATTGTTGCATTGCTTGATGCGATTGTGTACTTCATAACAGGCAAACTTGTAAAAGTAAACATCAATCAGCCGTCTACTCCGCCGCAAGCAGTTCAACAAACTCAACAACGTCCTCGGTTGTAACCTCCCGTAAAGCGTCCGCAAGCGTAACCTCACTACTCCTCGCATCGCGGATTCTCGTTATAATTCCCTCGTAGTCAAGCTGCTCCGCGTCTATCTTCTCCACCTGTACCTTGCGCTCGGTGAAGATCTCCTTGGCATCACGGCACTTGATCGGCACGTTGTTTATGTGCTCAAAGCCGCTGTCCGACACCTCAATGTCCACCATCATCGGCACACGCCTCTGCTCGTCGGTGCGAATGCCCCTAAAAAACGAGCCCGCCCGCACAACCATAACGTTGTCGCGGGGAATCTCTACGTCGTAGACCGAGTGGTCATGCCCAAGCAAAACAACCGTGGTGTCGTTTGTCGTTATAACGTCCGACGTCATACACGTAAACGCACCGTCCTTTGTGTTGTAAAAGCCGTGAAAAACGCATATTTGATCCTTGCCCTTATCTGTCAACGGCAGGGTGCACCCAAGCCAACAGTCACCAAAGTCAATCCCGTCCCCGATATCGTTGAACAACCCCACCTCCACAAAAAGGTTGTATGAGGTGCGGTAGTTGTACTCCGTGTTGTTGTAAAGAATGTCGTGGTTGCCCGCTATTGTGTATATTGGCAGCTCCGCCTTTCTAAAGACGGCGGCAGCTTTTGCCTTTACAAAATCGGGTACTGTGGGGTGATCAAAGATATCACCTCCGATTAAAATGTTCGCCTTGTTTTTGTTGGCGTAGTCTACGACGTAGTCAAGCTTCGCTATCGTGTCGTCTAACGGGTTACCGTTTCTAACACCGCACGTTGCGTTTAGGTGAATGTCGGTAATAAAAACAAATCTGCTCATATTGTTGTTGTTATAAATACTGTTTTAGCTCTGCGTCATCTACAAAAAACCACATGCAGCCTCCTGCCTTGTGTCGCTCCTTTCTGCACACCTTTACGATACTGTGGTAGCAAATGTTTGTCTTGCGTGCCGCATCCTTCATGCTTTCAAAAAAACAAACCTTGTGCGTGTCAATTGAAACACCCGCCACAGGTCTCTTGATAAACCCACCAAAGTTCGGATCTCCCGTGCGCTTGAGCCCCTTCAAAGCGCGTTTTGCACCGTCCTCCGACATCCACTCGCTCCACGGCTTCCCCTTTGTGTACGGGGTGTTTCCAACCGTAAACTGACCGTTACGCTTGCGGTTTGGCTTGAATGGTATGTACAAATCCCACGCGTTCATCAAAATATCTTTAACTGCTTGTGAATCGTCGTCATCTGTCCCTTTGGTACGAAAACCTTCTCGATGACCTTATTAACCGCCGTGGCGGAAAGGATCGAGTTGAGCTCGATCTCCTTAACGCACTCAAAGCGATCGTCGGGCATGTAGTACTCCGATATAAAAACAGGGTTGCTTTGATTGCACGCCCAATCGTAAAAACGCTCGTAATCAAACGAAGACTCATTGTACTCGGCAGTATTAGAATAAGGAATGTCTGTATATATCAAAGAGTTAGGCTTAATTTCCACGCTTTGATAGTCGCCCATCGTCATCGTAAGCCGCTCCTTTACGTTAAAGTACTTCATTCGCTGCAGACTGTTGAGCCGCTGCACCCGCTGCAGGTTCTGCAGGTTCTGAACCGAGCCAAACTGTCGCAAGGACTCCATCCTGTGATCCGACAGCTCCGAGTCGACGTTTTTTAAGTACCACTCTACGTACTTCTCACGGTAACGCTCCGCGTTCTTGGCAATGCTTGTCCGCGTCATCCCCTCGTCATCAATACCAAACTTCTTCATTATTGAGTAGTCGTTTAGCAGAAAAACGTGGTGCAACGCTCTCTTCCACTCCTCTATCTCCCTTGCGTACATATAGGTCGTACCCATGTTGCCGAAACTCCAACAGTAGCGGATATACGGATCGGTGTCTTTCTTTGCAAAAAACTCCTCTCTGCTTATCCAACGCGTATCGCCTTCAAATGCGCCGTTAACCGCGTTCATGAAAAGCTGCACCGAGTCAGAGATGTCGTTTATGTGGAAGTGGTTGAACTTGTGCTTGTCAAGCAGATAGTGGGTTACGGCACAGCCGCCCGCAAAAAGGTCGTAGAAGTTCTCCGCCTTTGGAAAAAGATCGCACACCTCCTTGACTATGCGGCTCTTTGATCCCATATATGGTACTCCGTAGTTCATTCTCTCTACCCCTTGAAAACCTTTGATAGGGTGTCAAAAAATCCGCTCGTGTCGCATTTAAACGTACCGTGCTCTTTTGGTACGGCAGGATCGTCTGCAAACTTTGTGTTTAAGTGGATGTTGTCAAATCCGCTCTCGCTCTCAAGCTTCTGCCGCTCAATTGCCTGCTCCGCTATCCTTTTGTTGTACTTGTAGTCACGATACTGCTGCTGCTTGTTCGCGGCGTACAAAACCGCTGTTAAAGCCTTGCGCAGCTCCTTGCGGGTGTACGGGTACTCATCCAAACTCCCCTTTAGGTACTTTTCGTAGTCCGATACTATCTTAAGCTGCTCCTTGAACAGCGCAGCCATCTCCTCATGCGTCTTTGCCATCTTCGTCTACAAATTTGGTTTTACTTAGAATTTCTATAGCAACAGCGGTGACGTAATCGTCCGCAACCTTGTGCTTATCTTCGTCGCTCATATTTTTAGTGGATTTCAAAATGTCCTTCCACTTGTCTTTAATAGAATCCTCGGCGGCAAAAACCGCTCTTACTATAATTTTCCAATGCTCCACTCTTTCTTTGGCATCCATAACTACTTTAGTTTTTTGCTATGCCCGTCCTGTATAAGGTAAGCGTGCTTAACGCTGTCAACCGTGATCCGCTGATCGTGGCTAACAAGCAGTATATCAAACCCTAAGTCCGAGCATATTTGGTTAATAAACGCTATAAACTTCTCAAAGTACGCGTCGCTAATCTGCGTAAACGCCTCGTCAAAAAATATCAGCCTGCGCTTGTTGAGTTTTACAATTAGGTAGATTAAAAATACAAACGAGATGACGGTGATTATACCGCCACCCTCCGCCTCGCTTAAGTCCGTCGCGTACTCGCCCTTGTTAAGCACAAAGCGGTTCGACTCCATGTCGTACTCCACCTTGTAGTCAAACCCGAAGATCGAGCTTATCGCCGAGTTCGCCAACCCCTCACAGTCCTTTATCGACGAGCCGCTTAATAACGGACGCACCTTTTTCAACGCATCCGCTGTGCGGTCAATAAGATCACGCTCCGTCTTTATCTTGAGCATCTCCTCCTCTGCCGCCGCTATAACGTTCTCCGCGTGTTTTACGTTCGCCTTGAGATCGTTGTAGTCAAGCAACGCGCTGTTGCACCGTTTCAAAAGCTCCGCGTCCATCTTAGTACTTTCTGATCTCCTCAAGCAGGTCGTGCCGACGCTGCATCTCGTTTCCAATCTCGATAGCCTCAACGTGCTGCGCCTTCTTGAAGTCGTCCTGCAGCATCATGCATATACGCTCGTTGATCGAGAGCAGCTTGAGCTCCACCTTGTGGCGGGACACGTCTATGCCCGTCTCAACGTTGAACTTGTCGTCCCCCTTGCACTCCGCTGTCTTTGTGATAAAAAAGACGGGGTTCTCGTTGTGCTTTACGCGGGAGTAGCTCTTCATGAGCTCCTTAATCCGCCCGTCCTTTAACGGGGTGTCGCAGGCAAAGCACGTGTTTCCGAAGCTAACCTGAAGGTTTAGCTTGAACTTTACTACGCAGGTCACGGTCTTTTTTGCCGTGTCAATCACGTAGTTCTTTGATAATACCTGTACATGTTTCATTGTCTTGCTGTTTTAAAGTTGTTGTTGTTCTTTTAAAGCCTCAAGCTCAGCCACGCCTGCGCGTATCTGCTCCTCAAGCTCCTGTATTTGAGCGCATGTTGCCTCCTTGAGCTCCTTTGCCTTGGTTGGCAAATTGGAGTCAACCTCCAAACAGAGCTCCTCAGCGTACCTGCGTATGCGCTCCGCACGCACCGTACTGTCTGTCTTCAACTTATCTACTTCAGCTTTTAGCTTGGTGTAGTAACCCTCTACCTCGTTGATGTCCATTGTCGTTTGTTTTTAAATTGTTAGACAAAAATAATAAATGTATTGTTATAAGCAAATTAAAAATTCAGCTTATTGCCGCACACAGGACAGATACGCTCGTTTATAAGCCGCTCCTTCTCTTTAACGGCTTGCTGCGAGCTCTTGTGCGCCTCAATATCAACAAGCAGCATCGCTATCTTGTCATTCTTAGACTCAAGAGCGGCGTGCTCGCGCAGCTTGCTTATCACGTCCTCACACTTGGTAAGGATGGCAATAAGCGCAATCAATCTCTTCTTTGCGGCGGCGTGCTCATCCAAGTCGCTGATTAAAGCGTTAATCAAGTCCGTGCGCACCGCAGCCTTCTCGTCCTGAAGAGCAAACACCCGTTCACATATACCAATCCGCTCCTCTAACGCCATCATCCGCTTTGCAGGATCTACCGCAAGCTCACCCAACAGCGAGTCTATCTTCGACCGTGTGTTAGTAAGTTGTCTGTAAGTCTCGATCGACTCAATGATTGGCTCGCGTAGTTTTATTTCTGACTTTATTGTCTCCTGCGCCGCAAGCTCGTCCTCCAACGCGTGCAGCTTTTCAACCCTCTGCTGAAGCACGTCCACGTTGTCCATGTGCTCCTTAAGCTTTAAAGCCTTCGGCTCAACAACCTCAAGCTCAGCCTTCAAAACCGATAGCCTTGCACGGTTGTCGTCAAGCATAGCCGACACCTGTTTGAACGCTCCGCTGTTCTGCTCCTTGTGCTTGTTTAGGTTGGAGGATGCCTTGTTCATGTCGTCGTACGCTTTTGACGACGATAGGATCTCAAGGATGCGCTTCTGACTAAACTCAAGCAGCAGCGGCTTGCTAAACTGACTGAAAAAGTTGAGCGGATACTTCTGCTCGTAGTAGTCAACCACACCAAAGTTATTAAACGCTTGAATCTCTTCGGGAACGGTGCGGTTTAGCTTCTCGTACCGCTGCTCGTTGTAACGATAGGTGGGTGAGTTGCTGCCAACCTTTGTGGCTTGAAAGTCACCCTCACCATCGTACCCGATTGTAACGCTCATCTCCTCCGCACCGTAGCGAAGATAGTTTTGTCGGAACTTGTTGTTGCACGCGGCGTTCACCGCTCGCAAACACGCCGACTTGCCCTGACTCGACTCTCCTACAAGAATCGTAAAGCCGTCCACAGCTATGTCCGCAGACTGTATGGACTGAAAGTTTTTAATCTTAATGCTTGCCGCCATATTGTTGCTGTTTTATTTTACAAATGTAATACTTTTTAATTTAATTATCACAAATAAAATCGTTTATAATATTTATCAGGTCTTCGCGGCTACTTGTGAAAGATACCGTTTTGAGTCTTTCAAAAAGTCGGATTACCCTATCTATATTTGAGTTTATTATGCTCTCAATATCAAAGTCGTTGGCACTGTACCCCTCACTTTCAATAGCACAAATAAACCATTCTCTTTTATCGACATTATTATACTCCTCATAGTTCTCGCCCATATACCCTTGTATAAAGTTCTCAATAAAAGCCTCCCGTTTTTCGTACTGCGTTTTTTGTTATCCTTTTTGAGTTTAACAACAAGGACATCCTGTAGTTTGGTTATAGCCTCCGAACCCCAATGTTTCTGCAACCTAATGTCGTCAAACGAGCATATTTTGGCTAAGTTTTTGAAAAACTGCGGAAAGTTGCTTAAACAAAGCAAAACATAAGCATTGCGACTAATAGCCATGTCCTGCACGCGCTGCAGCTCATCCTTTACCTTTAAAACTCTCTTTAAGTTCATAACCCAAGTCCTCCAACTAAAAAACTTGCAGCCTGAGAGGTGGCAGCTCTCAAACCACAAGTTTTCGGTTTATAAAAACCCATTATCTTATTCACCATGTCATCTGCCACATAACAGGTGCTTTTTGCTTTCAATACTGCAAGTATAACATTTGTTTTGTTGAAAACAAAACAAACTTATTACTATAATATTTTGCTTTCACGCAGCTTTACGTAAAGCTCCACAAGCTTGCCGTTTTTAAACGTGTCAAGCAGCTCAGGCTCCTTACCCTTGATGTTTACAATATGTCCTATATGCGTTTCAATGTACAACGCAAACCTCTTCAGCTCTTCTATTACCTCTGCATTCATTTTGCCTTGTTTTTGTTAATCTTGCCTTCGTTCAACCTATCCACCTCGGAGTTGACGTACTCGTTAATCTGCGACTCTATAAACTCCTTGTTGTAAACGCACTCGTCCTTGAGCTTGTCCTCTCTAAAGCGCACAAGCTTGGGGTTGACAATCAACCTCGCAGTGTTAATCCCCGAGCCCGTCACCTCAAGCACCGCTCCGTCGTACTCAGGATTGAGCGAAATAAAGCCACCGCTTCCCGACACGGAAGGATAAGCACCGTCGGAGTCGTGCCGCGTAAGCTCCGCTGACTGACTCTTCGATAAAGGCACGTAGGCAATCAGCTGCTTGGCTCGCATACCGCCCCCCTCAACATATATCGACACCTCTACTGCGCTTATGCGATCCCCCGTATAACCGTAGCCGCTAATAAAGCAGTCAATCGAGTCACCAAGCCCCTCGCCCGCGTGTTTCCTTTTTATCTTAACGTACGACGTTTTGGATCTCGGCTCGGTGGTGTGGTAGTCACCCTTAACGTTCTGCGCCACAACCCCGTCGTAGCCGTATTGCAGCACCGAGGTTAGATACACTCTTTTCTCAATCTCCGAGTCGGTGATCAGCGGATTGATCGACTTAAAGTTAAAGCCAAGCCGTCTGCCGTACTCAAGACACTCGTCGTACACCGACAGTCCGTCCCCAAGCGGCTGCATTATGTACCTCGTCCGCTTGTAGATAAGCGGCGCAATAAGGTACACGTCAACAAGCTGTCTACCGTGCGTTTCCAAAAAACGCCTCTGCACGCTCAAAGCCTGCGACGGCTCTACAGCAAGCAAGCCGCACATCTGCTCGATAGGAGTAGCCGTTTCGTGGTAACCAAACCGATGCAGATCGTCCGCTATGTCAACGCCCTCCGCAAGCTTTAGTATAACGTCCGCCGCAAAGATATTCTCCGCCTCACACGCCGTCTGCAGTATGTGCGACGCGTAGTTAGGCACATGACAGTCGTCCTCGGAGAAGTTACGGCTGTAAAAGCATGTCTCGCCGTCGGCTACAACAAGCACCGCACGCACCCCCTTTATCTTTGTGGTGAACACCCAGTCGGGGTTCGAAAATAAGGCGGACTGCTCGGACTCCGACAACTCGTCGAACCGCTTGGCAAGACACGGCGTGTAAAACCACAACCGCACCCGCTCCGCCGTAGACAAAGCCGTCATTATCGAGTCGTAGGTGTAAGACTCGTCAAACACCGTGCCCTCGTACCGCCTTTGGTAGGTGGTAAGCTTGGCTACCGCAAATACGTAGTCTCGGTTCGTCACCTGTCCCTTGTTGCCCGTAGGCTTTAAAAACTGCGCCTTTACAGCGTCAGTCAAACCCTCACTGCGCATTCTCCACTGATACTCAAGAGAACCCTTGTTCATACTATCCTCCCTCGACCACCACGTTTACAAACCACGGAGGCACGGTCTTGTCCGCGATACGGTCTTGAATCCACATGCGGAGCGTGCGCTCGGAGTTTACCCACCTTGGCAGCGAGATAACAGACTTCGTGTTGGAGTCCTGATACTCAATGCGGTAGAGCTTTGAGCGCGGATTTCTGTAAGCCGTAACCGTGTTTGCACCCATAGTTAAGTCGCTTGTTTGTTGTTGTTTGCAGCATCCTCAAGCTGCCGCACACGCTCCTCCGCGTACGCCGTGGCAAACACGTCGCTTGGCGTGGACGGAGGCGTGAGCTTGTGCTCGGAGTGCCAATTGTTGAAGTTGTAGAAGTACGCCGTACTCTCGGCGGTGCAGTACACAAGCAGCTTCTGCGAGAACTTGAGGTAGCAAACCACCCCCTCGTCCCGCGCCGTCCGCTCGCATAACCGCACCGCCTCAGCGTAGTTGTGCATACTGCCAACAAACCTCCCGTTTTTGTATAAGCACAACGGTGGCTTATATATACTCATCCCTCGCTTGCGCGATTTGCGCCCCTTAGCGGGCTTTTCACCGCTTGCTTGGGGTGTTGTACCACCATTGCTGTCTTTTGCGGCTTTCGCCGCGTTTTTTGCGGATACCGCTGACGCGGTATCCAAGTTCGTGGCAACCGTCCCGTTGACCGCGTTGCCAACCCGTCCGTCGGTGGTGCTATCGTCTCTTCTAAGACCGTCTGCAGAACCCTTTATGCGTTCCTGTCTATCTATGTATTTATTTAAATTCATAGAGATAGAAACACATGACGAACGTCTAACACCAACGCAAGCGTTGTTGTTGTCGTTCACGTCATTGTTTTCTACTTCTTCTACTGTGTCCAATTCCGCTTCTTCTTCTGATTCCCTTTCCCCGATTTCTACAGCCCTATAGCCATTAAGCACGGTTAACTCTTTGATATTCAAAGAACCGCCTTTCGCACGGAAAAACACGAGGTCTTGGTTGTGGCTTTTCGGAGTTCCGTTTAAAGTTTGATCCTCTAACCGCCCGTCTTCAGCCCCGAGGAGTTCGCGACCTCCTTCAGCCTTCGGCGAGTGATTTAACGCTGCGTCGCTGATATCGCACGACGCATTAATACGGTCGCGGAGCTGTCCCTCCGAACCGTTAGGCGCACCCTGCGGTGTAGTAGCTAATATGTCGTTTTGCGCGCTTGACATATTTTACAATCCTAAGAATTCCATGATAGGTTTCAACTTCTTAACGCTCATGGTTGAGCGTCCCGAAAGATAAACAGAAAGGTTCTGCGGATGGATGCCGACATGCTCGGCTACCTCCTTCTGCGTTGTACCCTTCTGCTTGATGCCGTCACGAATAAGCTGACGAAGCTCGTCCTTCTCGTACACGGACTTTACCAATAACTCCTTCTCATCCATAATCACACTGTTTTTGATGTTTGTACAAACATTAGTTCAAGACAAAAGTATATATAAAATATTAAGTAACAAAATTAATGTTTATTAATTGTGGCGAATTCGCCATAATAAAAAACAGACTGCTTATTAACAGTCTGCAAGAACGCTTTCGCGGGGAACTAAATGCGTTTAATAATACCTTGACTCAATTCGTTGTGCGTGCGCACAAGACGCGCAATAAGCGAGTCGTCTATTAGTGGGAGACCGTTGGCTAATCTGTACTCGTACTCATCAAACTTGTCAAGAGAGTACTTGGTATATTTAAACGGACTATACTTGTCAACTTCTAACTCGTTTTGATGCAAAAAGTAGTCAATGGAGCACGTTGCAATGTTTTTGTCAAAGTTGTCGTGCGTATTAAAGAAAACATTCAATATGTATATAAATATGTATCTATCCGCCTTGTTGTTATTTGTAAAATCGCTTATCGATTTATAAATCTCCGTTCGCACTTTTTCGGGTAACGAAGTCTCGTCAATATTCTGCGCTTTTTCATTGGAGTCGTACATTACTTGAAATATTAGTCTATATTTGTTTGTTACATCTATACTCCAAAACCCCATTAACTCTTCAAACGATTTTTTGTTTTTGACTAATTTGTGAGGATCTCTGTCTTTAGTGAAATCCTCATGTTTTTCCATTACTTCGTAAGGGTTGGAGTTAATGGCGTTAATAATCTTATTTACAACTCGATGAAGGTTGTTGAAATTCTTCTCAAGAATTTCAAGTTCGTACTCCGCAAATTTGGACTTTTCGCACGCAATTGCTGTGTTTACCATATTTATTACAAATAAGTATAACTTACCTCATATTTGCCGCTCGGCATTGCACCATCCTGCTTAAGCAAATAGTTAATCGCATCCAAGTCAGGTTTGTTGGTTACAGGCTCCGCCTTGGCATTGTTTACAACACGCATGTTAAACTGCTCTCGTGCCGCCCGCTCATCCTTGATCCGCTTAAGTCTTTCTGTTCTCATGACTGTAAAAAATTAAAAACGTTTTAGTACTTGCAAATATAATAAAATGTTTATTACAAGTACCAAAACGTTTAAAAATATTACAATTTACTTACTTTTACTTACCGAAATACTCCCATCCTTTGTTGCGGCTTTCAACAATGATGTACCTTACGGCATCGCAGAAGTCGTCCCAACCTTTAGTGGTGTCATCGTAACCGTAGCTCTCAATGCCGTTGTAGTTGCTGATTTGGTAGGCGACAAGCTCCGCTGCTTCGTCTATATCACCGTTGTTTAACGCAATGGTAATTGAATCGTCCGCCGCAACGCAAGTCCAATGGTAGACCTCCTCAACAAGAAGATCCCATCCTCTATCGGACTTTGACATTGAATCGGAAACTCTGCCTCTTTCGTTTTTTACTCTAACGCTGTCAAGCACCCGCATCGACGGAGTGCGTTTGTTGTGCAGCCACAACTCGTAGGAATCGTTATAGTCGATCCCGAGAATGTTTTCAAAGGCGTTGAACAGCTGCTCGCGGTTCGACGAATCGCCCAAGTTCATAATATCGTAAATGTCGTCAGGGTTGTTCAAGAACTCATTCCACAATTGTTTAATAGTTTTGTTGTTACCACGGTCTGTACCCAAGTAGAAAATCTCGGACGGCTCATCAATAAGAAGATAGTCCATAAACATGGTGTCCGCCGTAAGAGGATATTTGTCGCGCATGTCATCCCATACGTCATACAACTCACTTTCCGAAATATCCCCTCTGTCCCACGCGGCTTGAGTCTCCATTATCCTGTCAAAGTCCTCCTGCGACACCATGCTTCCCTGCCACAACTGTAAATTCTTGTTCATACTTTTATATTTTTTGAATATTAACAATTTCATACTCGCACGTTGGATCAGTGCCTAAGCCGTAGATGCGCTTGCACTCCTCAACGCTCCTCACTACGCAGGTCTGCGTCTGCCACCGCCCGTGCGTGTAATCGTCCCGATACCTAAACGTTATCTGCAACATATCACTCTAATATATAAACAACTCAGCCTTATTTACTCCGAATCTTCGTCTTCAAAGATGGGGATTTCAAACTCCTCCTGCTCCTTCACCATTCCGAAAAGCGACAACCGATCAAAGTCCGACGGCAGCAGCTCGCACACAAAGCCGTCGTAGGCAAGCTCCCCGCCAACCTCCGTAAAGTAGTCCAAGTCGTGTCCAAGCCGCTCCTCCACACGCTTTATGTCCGCAACCTTGAAGTCATCGCTCGCAAACAAGCTGACCACCGTCTTTGTCGCCCCGTACTGATTACCGTTTTCAATGTCGTCCTTTATGTAGCGGTACGTCTCCAACGACGAGTAAAGCTCGCGGAACACACCGCACACCGCCTTGCCACCAACATAGTCGCGTATCGCGCTATCGTAATAAAACTGCTCAGGCTCACCCTTCGCGTTGTAACTCTCAACTGTTACCGTGTAGAATTTTTTAGTTGCCATTTTTAAAAATATTTTAGTTTATACTTTTCACAAGTCTCCGTTGTGTTTATTATTATTTTCCACTCCTTAAATGGACACGCAAGCAGCGTAGGCTTGCCCTCAAGACTGAGGTTTTCAAACTTGGTGTCCTCCACAGCGTAGGCACAGTTCCTACAGTACCTAACCACCGTCTGCACTTGCTTTTTAGCCATTTGTTTTCCTTTCCGTAATAATATACCTTGTATGCGGCTTTACCAACTTGCTCTGCTGCGCCGCCCAAATCATCCTCACATAAATAAGCCTCGGCTTGCCGTCCTTTATAACCGCCTCAAAACCCTTCGGAGTTACAGACGGGTTACTAACGGTCACCTGCGTCAAATCAAGGTTGAACTTCGTACACTTGTTTGCAAGCGTGTTCATGTCAATCCTCCAGTCCAACTCAAGATCCTTCTTGACTTTTGTTATATAGGATTCAATATCGTCATACCGATTCGCATCGTTGGAAATGATTTCTGCCATCTGCCGATTTTTTAGTTCAAAACGAGCCTCCAACCTTTTGTGAGTCCTAAAAAAGCGGTAACCACCATTATCGTAATAAAAGCGTTTGTATCGGTAGTACCAATCTCGCGCTTTAGGTGTTTTGCTCTTAATGTAATCATAAAGCTCACGATGCCAAGTCTCCATCTTGTCAAACCACTGTACCTTGAAGTCAGCCATCATCTCCTCAAGCACGTCCTTTATGTTTTTGGCAACCGCCTCCCTGCTCTCCTCCTGCTTTTTAAACGGCGACAACTGCTCCCGCAGCTCCGCAAGCTTAGCCTCCGCGTGCTTTGCGAAGTCCTTGTGCTGCCAATACTCCTTCGCGGCATCCACAAACTGACTAACCTTATAGTACGACTCAAAATCGTTCATATAATCTATCCCCAACTCACCGCTCAGCTCCTTTGATACGTTTGTACTCTTAAGCTCAGCATCTCGGGGAGTTAACCCCTCAAACACCGACCTGTACTCCTCAAGCGTCTTACCGTACTTGTTTCTGCGGTTGAACTGATTCTCAGCCTTCTCCACGCTCTTGTTGTAGTCCTTGATCAAGCTTTCCGTCCGCTTGATCTCCTTTGCTATTTCACTCGGTGTTTTCATAACATCATCGTTTTAAAGTTTCAACACTCCAAAAGTAATATATTAGTATTACGATGCAAGTATTACTTCAATTTATTTCTGCCAAAGCAGCACCTTTCTCATATAGTCAAGCGTCCGCTTTTCGTCAACCGCCTCCTTGTAGTCGGGCGGCAGATTAAGCTCCTCGCCCTGCGTCACCTCCATCACGGCGCACTTTGCCGACACCATGATTAGCTTGTACAAATCAATGTTGTGGCTTCTAAATATATAACAATTTAGGTCATCGGGATACAGCGTGTTCTTCCTTGTGATCCGCCCAACCAACTGCACAAAGGTGTGCGGCACAGTGGGTACGTGGAAAAAGACCACGTTGTTTATAAAGTAGTAGGACACGCTCTCCGAGGATGCCCGCGTCCCCAATATCACGTACGGCTTGACTTTCGCGCACGCCTCGGTTACGTCCCCGTCCTTCAACACGTTGCTGCCCGTGGACTTGAGCAGCGTTACGTTCAACCCAAGCTCCTCAATCCGCTTCTCCGCAACCTCAAGCGAGCACAGGTAGTCAAAGTACACAATGCAGCTCTGCCCCTTGCTCGCAATCTCCCTAACCAAGTCCACAAGCTTGCTCATCTTTGTGCCGTCCTCGCCGTCCTGTGTGCCGTCCTCTGTGAGCACACCGTCGGCTGCGGTCTGCAAATATATAAACCGCGTGGAGTGCGCGTTGACGTCCTTTATCTTGCGCACAGGCGACACCTCCTTTTTGTCGTACCGCTCTCCAAGCACAATGCTTAACCAATCCGAGTCGTCATCGTCCTTCTCACCCAAGGTAATTCCGTTCGCAATGCGTCTATATATAGACTGCTCCTTGCTTGACAACTCGTAGTCAACGTAGTGGAAGTTGACGTTCAAAAACGACTCGCCGCTAATCACAAGCGGTTCTATCTTTTTGCGGAACTCGTCAGGGTTCTTGACTCCGATAATCTCCTCTACCTTCTTGAGGTTGCCGAACTGATCCTTTCCAACCACCCTAAGCTGCGTCTTGCAGTACGTGCTCCTAAACTGCAAGAACCCTCCAAGATACCACGGCTTTATAAAGTTGATGATATTGTACGTGTCCTCCAACGAGCGGGACAGCGTTGTGCCTGTTATGCCCCAAAGGTACTGCGAGCACTCGGTGCAGTACCTCGCCGCCTTCGACTGATTGCTTTGGGGATTCTTGAACGCGTGCACCTCATCCAACACCGTAAGCACGTATGGCTGAGCGCACAAGCGTCTAAAAAGATCGGGGTGTGTTTTAAGCTGTGTGTGCTTGCAGTAAACAACATCGTACTTCTCAAGCAAACGCTCCGCGTTACCGCCATCCGCTTGCGCCACAAACGACTCAAAATCGATTACCGATAACTTTGTAAACCTATCAGCATCCTTCGCCCACACGCGCTTTGTGTACGCGTTCAACGGCGTGAACACTATCATATTGTTTACCGTTCCCTTCTCCTTAAGATACGCAAAGGAGTAAAGCACCGACAGCGTCTTACCGCTGCCCACTCGGTCGGTAAGCAAAGCCTTCTTCATCGTTACCAACCTTTTAATGTTAGCCTTCTGATTGTCAAAAGGCTCAAAATCCCGTTTCAAATACTTAAACTCAAACATAAAAAAACCTTTGTACTAAAAACTAAGTACAAAGGTAATAAAATAAGTGTTACTTACTAAATTGTTATCGGTTTTTTACAGCATCCCAAGTCCGACAATCATCATGGTAACGCAGGCGACCTCTGCCCAAAAGGTGAGGTTCTGAAACTTGAACACCGCCCAACTGCCAAAGCCGTAGATAACGCCAAGCAGCATCGGCAGCCACATTTGATTGACGGCAAAAAAGGTCACCGCTGACGCAGCCCAAATACCTGCGGACGTAAAGTGCACCCCGCGTGTAAGCGTTTCTTTGAAAGCGCAAGCCCCCCCTACAAACAGCATGCCGCTGACGCTCAAAAACGGCAGAAAGGTCTGCCACTCCTTGCACACGCTAAACCAGTAAGGCAGAAACAAAAAGCTCACCGCCGTCATAACAAACGTAAACAAAAACGGACGGCTGCGCTTTTTCCAAACGTAGTACGTTTCGGAGATCGAAGGCGGAATGCCGCCGTTAACACAAATGCTTGCTATTATGTAGATGGTAATAATAACCACCGCTGCGTAATAGCCCAACCCAAAAAGAAAATTGTAATCCATACGTTTATTTTTTAAAAGTTTAACTCAGCCGCAAAGATAAACAAACGGCGGAAGTAAAATTCAAAAAACCTTCCGCCGAATGCCCTATGAGCAAAATTTAGTAACCTATACTAATATATAATAAGGTCGCCACATTTTACTCCGTAGTTGTCATGTTTGCAATTCTGGTTTTATAGTAGGCGGGATCGTAGTTTTTGAAAACCAACACGTCACTTGCAATGAGCTTTATTGAGTCGGGCTCAACAGTTACAGTGACGCTGTCTAATCCTGCTGTAGGATAATACCACATGCGCCACGCCTTTAAAGCGTCGTCGATATTTTTTGCGATCACATACTTGTTGTCAATCAAGTACGCATTTGCGGTTGTAACCTCGCTGCTGATCTGCGTGTAGTTTGTTTGCGTTGTTTCGTCCATAACTATTTACGTTTAAGGGTTTAACATTATATCAATAAGCTCTTGAAAACATTGTTAGTGCCGTGTAGGATTTTGGTTTAAAAACCGATTCAATTAATTCTACAGCATCTCTAATTGTGTTGCCGTGATACAAACTATCGTCTAACAACAATATATCCTTGCCGTTTATAGCCTCCGCATATTGTGCGAATGTTTTATCGGAGTACATTAATGTTTTTGTTATTAAATCGCGCATTCCACCCGTTGTCGGTATATCGTGAAACGTAAAGTTACCTTCCCCCCTTTTACTCATGTCATCACATAAATCAAACAATCTTTGTAACGCCTCATCTACGCCGCCCTTTTTGTTTTTGTAATATTCTTGAAATGGACTCTTGCCCATTTTTTCCACGTTTTCGTATATTTCCATAGCTTTTCGCTTTGATAGCATTTTTGTAATAAGCTTGGTGTTAGGTGCTACCTCTTGCATACATTTTGCAAACGCGTCGTTTAGTCCCTTACTTGACGGCATTACTATTGTGACGTTGCCGTTAAACTCCCGTTTGAACTTGACTGCCACCTTTTTTAGTATAGCCATTATTTTATTTCTATCCGAGCGACTAATGCTCCATCCACGTTCGTTTTTTAATGCGTAAATAAGCGGATTCGCATCCGACTCTCTGACACGCTCGTCCTCGTCCCGAAATCTTCTAAAGATAGAGTAAAAGGTAACGGGGATTATTCTAATCTCTACACCGTTGTTGGTTTCAATCTCAACCTTTAAATTTCTAACTTCTGGTTCGTACGGATTGTTTTCTACCGACAAATCAACCTTTGACTGACTGTCGGCAGGCTCGTCTAAGTACTTAACCACACCTCTGTTCTTATCGATGGCAATTCCATCCGTTATTTGATAAATTGACTGTTGCAAAGGTGTGTTGTCCTTTATGCTCAACCTTTGAAATAATGCCTTTAAATTCATAATCGTACGTCCTTGAACTTAAAAAAGCTGTAACCCAAATGGTATCGGCATCGGGGTTACAACTTTTTAGTTGTATACAACCATCTTTATCTTTTAACCTCACCGCCTGTCCGATACTCAAGCCGTGCTGTTTGCTTTCAATTTTACTCTGCAAGTATATGCATATATTTTCTATTACGCAAGCAGAAAAAGCAGCAGCAGCCCTTTTGTAGAGCTGCCGCTTAACATCCGTTTTAAAGTCCAACAACGGCTTTAATCCGCTGCGGGACTATTTTGACAAATAATGGAGCATTTCATCCCATGCGTTACATGCTGCAGCCATGCTATCCACCATATTGGTGGGAAAAACACCGCTGTTTTCGGCTTTTTCTGCCACACCAAACAACGACTGCAACTCGTCACGCAAATCGTAAACGCGATTTACAAAATCGTCAATTTCAGAATAGTCAATTCCTTCCATAATTTTTACATTTTAATTGTTCTCTTTTTTCTTAGCCTTATTGTAGTAATCGTACTTCGTACCGTAGATCAGCACGCTACCCGACGGGATCATCTTGCCCATCGTGGTCAGCCCCGACGGTACAAACGTTGCACCCGCCTCGCACGCCTCGTCGGTTATAAAGCTCGGCAGCTCGTCGCAAACCCAACCCTCGTCCGACAGCTTCCTTTTGTAAAACTTGCTGTCCACTATACCAAGGTTGTTCGTCTTCGCGGCGGCGGCGTAGTAGTCCTCCACAGGCACGCAGCAGTCCGATATAACCGCAGCCGCATCCGCGTCCTCCGCCTCAAGCTTTGCAACAACGTCCTCGCTTGAACCCATAATCGGCATCCAATTCTGCGTTACCCCGTTGCACTCAACCTGAATGACGGGCGACAAGTCACCGTAGTTCACCGACTCGATCGAAACGCACTGTGACGGGTTAGCCTCCTTCGCCATCTCCCCGACGTATGCAGGGTACTGATAAACGCTCCTGAACTCGTCGTGCGTCAAAAGCGGCTCAACAACGTCCACATCCTCAAGCTCCTCCTCGTATATATCGCTGTCCGAGATCTTGAAGTTGTACTTCTTAAGCACCCCGACCTGATCCTTCAGCTTATCAATAATGGCGTTTGCGGACTTGTCTTTGTTTATTAAAGCCTTCGCCAAGTTTATAGCGTTAACCGCACTGTCCGTCAGCTCAAGGTCGAAACCCTCATCCTCAGCCTCTTCCTCTTCGGCGTTTTCGTTCTCAGTCTCCTCCTCTTCGGCATCCTCGTCCTGCGGATTGATATCCTCAAGCGACAGCTCCGACAAAGCCTCAAGCTCCGTAGCGTCGCCGTTGGCGTAAGCCTCCAACGCGCTGCCAAGACTCTGCAGTATGGATGCCGACTCCGACTCCTCCGAGTCCTCACCAAGCTTCTCGTCTATCTGCTCAATAATATCGTCCTTAACCCTCTGCTGCTCTTTGTGCAAGTAATCAGATATCTGCTGCACGCTCTTTGCAAATGCTCTGTCAAAGGTGTCCTTAACCCTTACAGAGTCGCCGCAGCGGTTGGTGTACTTCTCAATGATATTTGAAACCCCGTCGTGGATGTTTAAGGTTTCTCCCTTAAGCATCGCCATCGCGAGATCGTAACTGTCGTCTATAATAAGCGGCTCAACCCTTGAAAAAGGCTCAAGACGCTCTTTTTTCGCATCAGCCTTTGAATCCCTTATCTTTGACGCGATGTCGATTTTGAGCGGCTTTTTCTTTGCCGAGTCCGCAAGTCCGAGATCAACATCACCACCTTCTTCCTCTTCTTCCTCGATATCCATATCAGGCTCTTCATTGCCTTCGTCACCTAAGTCAAGGTCGTCATCTCCGCCAAGCTCGTCGCCTTCCTCACCCGAGTCAAAGTCACCCTCGTCACCAAGAGCATCCTCATCCTCACCAACAATATCCGCGCTCTCGGCTACCGTGTCACCAAAGCCCGCGTTAAGCGAAGCCTCAAGCGACTCCGTTTCGAAGTCGTTGTCCTCCAAGAAGTTGAAGACATCGTTGATGACATCACTGTCCGCCTCCAAGTCCAAGTCGCCGTCGATCACCTTGTTGATAAGCGTAAGCACCGCAAGCTCCTGCCCGTCGTTCTCGTCAAGGATGTCCTTGTACGACTCAAGCATCCGAAGCTCGTCGTCTTTTCTGCTATACGCAAACTTTGTTAGTAAGTCGTTAATAACGTAGAGATCCTGCGGCTCAAGCGTGCGGTTCAGGTCGCGTCTGCGCACCATACCGTCGTCAAGACCGTCCACCACTCTCCGCGCCCGCAGCTCGCGCAGAACCTTGCGCCGCTCCCCGTCCGACAGCTTGCTCAAAAAGCCGCGCCGCTGAGCGTTGCTCATATCCGCTATCTCGTCGATAGCCCTACTGTCCAAAACCACGTAGCGCGTCTTGGAGGTGCTGCGCGATATATTTGAAATCTGCGTCGGCTTATATCTGCGGTCGCTTATACGCTCCCTGTCGCCGACATAACGATGTGTCCTGCTATTTATAGCATCATCCAACACAGTGCCCGATTTGCGCCTTACGCGCAAATCATGCGCATCCGCAATTGGTGTCAGGCTTTCGCCGTTTCTAACTTTAATAAGATTACTGAAATCCATGTTTTAAATGCATTTAACAATCATGTGTAATATATAAATTGAAACACAAATAAAACAAAAAAACTTCTTACAAACAATCGGCATACCACTCTTCTCTTCTAAACCCAAGCATACAAAAGTGGTGCATATAATCAGCATCCTCTGCGTGGTTGTTTTCGCGCAGCACGTCCTCGTATCCTGCGTAATCACTCCATTTGTCTGTTTCTCTTAACCACTCGTCCCCGCGCATGGCACGCAAACGCGCAACCGCCTCTAACGCTTTCTTTAATTTGTTGTTGTTGTCCATTTTTTAATACTCCTCTAATTTAACAATGTTTACCTCGCTTCCCCCCTTAGCCGTAACTTTTAGCCACGCATCCAATTTGATATAGCTGTCACTATAGTTGGTTTGCAGCACAAAGTCCTCCCAAAGTTGCTTCAACAGCTTTTCTAATAGTTTTTTCTGCTCCGTTGTCATAGTCGTAGAGTTTTTAATAACTCAAAGATTTAAATTCTGTTCGTACTCGTACTTCCAATACACGTTCTTGTTTGGAAACTTGGCTTTGATCTTGCTCATAATAAACCGCTCCGTCATCGCGTAGTTTCCGTTAAACGTCGAGCACTTGCCGTGCTTTGTGTACGTCATAAAAAGCCGTCCGTCCACAACCTCAGGCTTGCCGTAGTAGTAATAAGCCGTCCCAAGCCCCCACTCTACATCGATAATCAAGTCGTTGTTTTTCATTTTATTAATCCTTAACGTTTCTGCCTCCACTGACATTGAGTCAAAGGTAATAATATTTTTATTGTAAGCAAACTACTTCTGCCTTTTTTCAAACTCGTAGAACTTCTCCCCAAGGAATCCTGCAAGCAGCCCCGCCGCCTCGATGTCGTTGACGCTGTACCACTCAAGCACTCTGTCCTCGATGTGCCGCTTCTCGTGAGAGTATACGTTGCTACGCTCCCTTTCGCTTGTTGTGCGGTAGAATATAACGACCATCCGCTTGAGCTCAAGGTTTCTGTAAGTGTCGCCCCCGTTGCGGCAGTTCCTTTTGATTCCGCCCACGGTGTACTCAATCCACTCCTTGTCGGTCTTGACGGCTTTTAGTATAGCCTCCACGGGAGCTGCGTCCTCCACGCTCTCCACCTGCACAAGCGTAACCTTGACGTAATAAAGCGGAATATTGAAACTATACTTTATCATCCTCAAAAAAGATCTCACTTATTATGAACTGATCTTTTACGCAACCCTTCGGGATAGTCATAAGCGAGCAGAACTGAAGAGGGTTAACCCCGTAGTTCTGCGCGATTGTCACGTAGTTGTCGTCTTCAAAGACCTTAACTCCAACGGTCGTTATTTTTATAGGCTCTATCTCCTTCCCGTTGAAATCCGACTCCAATATCCAATTCATATTTGACGCGCACGAGTCAATCCAATCGACTCTCCATACTTCCTTTTTCATAACTTATTGAATTCGTTTATCTGTTTTTTGATTTTGTTAACGTACCCCTTTGACATCTCGATAATATTCACCCCCTTAGCCTTGACGAGCTTGAGAATAAGGAACGGGTTGTGCACCGCTGCAATAAGCTGCACGTGCGGCTTGTTATACGAAAGCACCCCGTACAGCTCCTTGAGCTTTTCAATATCAACGGAGCAGTCAGGCTCGTCCATCAGCACCGTCCACGTCTGCTTGGAGTCAATCTTGTGCTTGTCGATATACTCCAAGTACTCGGGGTACTCCTTGTACGTCCCCGCGTAGTCAAACTTTAGTACAGCGTCCTTGGAGAACATTTTCTCAAACAGCGAATAGATCGCAAGGCTCATCTGCTGTCCTTTTGACATCTCCTGAAAGTCAAACTGCAACGCCAAGTTGCGCCCCAAGTCAACGGGGTGATCAAAGTCTATAAAACCGCAGTTCCCATGCCGCTGCTCAAACGGGACAAGATTGAACGTGTTGTTGTCGTAGTCCGCAAACACCTCAACCCCGTTGTATAAGCCGCTTAGCCCTTCCGTAAAGGACATTTTTTTGAACACATTCCTAATATTGGAGTTGTACGCGCCCTTGTCGCACCACTCGTACTCCACCATAAGATACCTCTTTATCAGCGCGAGCAGCGTCGACTTTCCGCAGCCGTTCTCGCCCACAAGGACGTTAACCCCATCCACAAACCTGTACTCCGTTCCATTTTTGAACGCGGGCAGATCCTTAAGGTAGTGCAGCGGAGCGTCCTCGTTGTTCGTTATATTAACTCGCTCTATCATAATTAGTCGTTTTTAAGGGCGTTATCAACCGATTGATGCAACTCTTCGGGTGTTGGCAAGTACTGCTTGAATTGTTGCATATACTCAACATCCTCTTTGGAAAACCAACTGTTAATTTGCAGTGGTTTGAAGGAGAAAAGCATCCTATCGTAAGTGTGCTTGTTTATTATATGCTCCCGTCTTTGCACCAAATAATTGTACTCATCTTGCTGCTCCTGAAAGCTTTTCTCCTTTTTGCTGTTTAGATAGTTTAGTATCAAGTCGCTTGTGAGATGGTTTAACATTATTCTAAACATTCCGACACGCTTGTTTCTGATCGAAATATAAACTCCCGCCGCCAATACGACGTTGCAAATAATTATTGCTATAATAATATCCATACTTGTTTCTGTTTAAGTGTTATTAAATACTGCTTTCACCGTATGTGTCATCCACCATAAAATTCTTACATTCGCTCGGATTCTTTACTAACAACACCGATATGGTAAATATCTCTGGTTTCTCACTCTTTGCATACTCTGTTGCTTCTTGGTATGCGTTCCACCGATAGCATTCTTTCCTGCGCTTGCAAGTATCCGCCTTGCAGTGCGCTATGTCGTGTATGTATCTCATGACTTAATCATTTTATATTCGCCAATTTCAAAGGCAGACTCGGTTTTATCAAGGTCGTCCCATTCTTCAATGTGGACATAGCCCTCAATGCTGTGGCACTCAACCTTAACCGTGTTCTTTTCGCGGCAGACGAGAAGCACCTTAAACCACATCGGTCTTTACATCATCGCTTCTTTAGTGTTGTTCGTTTCACAAAATGGTTTAAGCGTCTTTACAAACCACCAATCACCTTTCTCTTTTATTAATACTCTCGTTTCCATAGTTCAAATCCATTTTAGTTTCAAATACTCTCTCTCGTCTTTGGTCATCTTGCGTTTCAACTCCGTCAGTTTTGTGGCTGACAACGGCTTTCTCGCCAACGCAAACGCTAACACCGTTCTGAACTCCTTCGTGGTGTCCGACAACTTCCTGCCAAAACCATCCAGTGTTATATCGTCATCTCCCATACTTATCACCAAAATCTCACGTTATTCCAATTCAGCAGTAACGTTGAATCCATCACCGCACAATCATAAAACTTGTAAGCACTATCAAACGGATGGTATCCGTTCTCGCTCAAGTCAGCCTTCACCTTCTCCTTATACTCATCTGCATCCGACTTCTCCGTGAACACCCTCTCGTACATTCCAAAAATCCCCTCAACTCTGTTCGCTTCCTCCCCCTCGTAGAAACTCTTAACCCACACTCTATAACAAAACTTGTGTTCAACAGGTTTACTTGTGTACTTCTTTCTAAAATCCTTTGTGTCATCAGCATCCTCAAACTCCGCCCAATCAGCCCACTTGCCATCAATATACCCTATGTTATAGTCCTTGTCGGATGCTATGCACTCAAGACCTTCAAATATGTTGTGAGTGTTACATGATTCCTTTACCACATCAATGAGTTCCTTGCCGTCACTCTTGCGCTTAACTAAAAAATAATCCATTCCCATAACTAAAAGTGTTTAATCATCGTTTATTCCTTCAAACCAATCGTCGTCGTGCCACTCGCTCTCCTTGCGCGAAAGGTGACGCTCTAACGCATCCTGACTCCCGACAAAAATACCTATCCTCGCTAAACGCTCGGGGTGTCGCTTGTTGTACTCCTTGTAGTACCCCTTTTTGTGCCTGTCACCCGTCCTTTTGTTGTATGCCTTATAATATGACAATCTACCACCATCCATAACTCTTTTCCGTTTATGTTAACTTTTTTAAGTTTTGCTCTTCTATTTTTTATTGTTGCTTGTTTAAACGTTCTATTAAACTGTCCGCATACACAACCGCCATCTCAATAGCCTGCGCCCTGCCGCCTTCCGACATAATAAAATCACGATTTGTCATAAGCGAAGCTAACAGTTGCGTTGCCGTTTCCCTACGCACATCGTAATTGTTTTTATAAGTATTAAACTCAACCCTTTGCGTTCCTATGTTACCAACTATTTTCATAACCATACGTTTTTAAAACCAACTCTCCCAAATAAACTCATACTGCGAGTAATCAATCCATATCCTGCTTATTTGGAACACCCAATACGCAAAGCACAACCAAAAAAACAATTTCCCGTACCACTTCATTCCTGTTTTCATAATAACCTCCACTTCAAATCCAAAATACTTCACAATGATTAAATACTCCCTTAAAGACATCGCCTTCATTAAGTGATTCTTTACAAAATCTTAAACCTCTATCGTACCCTTTGACGTAATAACGTCCGTTTATCGATTTTGTATCAAAGATTGCACTATACCAATGTATGCCATCAGCACTAACATACACTTCATCTCCCTTTTTCATAATCATTTCTCCTTTCTTTAACGTTTCTACCGTTATCGGTATTGAGTCCAAAGGTAATAACTATTTTATTAACTCCAAGCAAAAAGACAAAAAAAGTGGAAACTTAAAAAGTCCCCACTTTGCTTAAGCGTTCTCCCAACGCATTACTTGCGGCGCACGATGCGTTTTTCGACGCTGTCTGCACGGCGTGCCATTGCACGGCGAGCTGCTGTGCGGCGTTGCATTGCTGCATCGCTTACAACTGAACGGCGGGCAACACCTGCGCGGCGGATACGTGCGTCACGTACTCGGCGTGCGGCTGCGTTGCGACGTTTCATAGCGTCTAAAACACGGCGGCGGATTACAGCTCTGCGAGCCGAATCTGCTGTGCGACGGCGAACAACTCGGCGAGCGCGGAGCGAGTCAGCTACCTCTTCTCCTTCGTCCTCGTAGTCACCACCATCCTCATCGTAGCTCTCTTCGGCAGCATCACCGTTACCTTCAGGCAGGGTGTCGGCAACCTCAGAAATAATGTCAACAACAGCTGCAAGCACGTCCTGAGGCGCAACCTCAACGTTCTCCTCCATGATTGCAATTGCTGTGTCAATAGCCTCGTCCGTTGTCTCGGTTTCGGCTAACTCGTCTTTGATGCGTTTGCGCAACGCATAGTAAGACTTAGCTGCGCTGTCCTGTTTTCTGCGCAGTCCCTGCATAGCAGATACACGTTCTGCTGCTATGCCTCGCATCGGGGTACGTGTCGGTCTTGCTGAATCACCGATGCGGTTAACACGCGGAGCATCTTCGTCGCGCTCGCCACGTCTTGCTGCCATTCTACGTTTGGCATCCAAGATCCTCTTGCGTCGGATTACGCTATCCGACACTACGGCTGTCTGCGCCTTGCGCCCAGCCTCTACAAGCTTCTTAAAATCCATACTATACTTGTTTAATTAAACATCTAACAACGTAATATATAACTCAATCTTCCCTACAGCTCCAAATCAAACGAATCATCAACCCATCTGCTTCTACCGTTGCGGCTACTTCGATTAGTCCGCTCATCTCGGTCTCTATCACCGCCTCGACTCTTTTTGTCACCCTTATTGTTCATGCCGATAATGTTATCCTCGTCAACAACAACGGGATCAAGCGTCGCGCTCGACTGCACCGCGTAGCATATACTCTTGTCGTTTAAGTCAACCAAAGCCCCTAAGATAATCCCCGAAGCCCTCTGTCCGTTCTCGCGCTCAAACTTGATGCGGTCGCCCTTGCTGTACGCGGTCTTCTCCTTGCCGCCGCCAAACAGCAGCTTCTTAAGACCATCCAACAACCCGTCCTCTACACGACTGCTATCCGATACGCGGTACATCCTTTTGTTTTCCATAACTAAATCTCTGTTGCAAATACAGACTCTACATCACCACACAACTCACCCGACTCAACGTCGTACTCACCCTCCCAAATCTCACCAAGGATATTCAAACCGCTATCTTTATACTTACTCAACTCGTCGTATAAGGCATCCTCAGCATCTTCCTGCGAGTAGTAAAGCATATCGTTATAGTGTCCGTCTATAAGATCCTCCGAAGTTAAGTCAAATAAAGTTAGTGAATATTGTGTTACTGTCTCCATATTCTTAATATTACAAATCAATATACATTCTAATATATAATTAGAACGGTGGCAGATCCTCAAAATCATTCATCTGCGTAAACGAGAAATCCGAGCTATCCAAGTCCATGTGCTCCACCTTCTTGCCCACCGACACAACGCTCGGCGTGAACGACGTCACAAACGGCTGCGGGATCGGCACGCCAAGACGGTTCTTAAGCAGCGACACCTTTGTCTCCTGCGTGATCTTCATTCCGTCCGACGTGTAAAGGAACACGCAGTACGTCGACGAACGCTCCACCTCGTTCAAGTCCGCGATCGCCTGCAGGTCGTACTGACCGTCCCGCCTTATCGCACGCTTGTTGCCCTCGCGGTTGCACTGAACCGCCCACACCATCGATATCTTCTCACCCTTGTCGTTCTTGTACGTCTTCGCCGCAGACGTGAGCTGCTTTAATATCATGTTACCGCACTCGGGGTACAAAAGCTCAAGCTGCCCGACGTGGTCTAACACAACCATGTCCAAGCCACCCAAAAAATGCTCCGCCGACTTCAGTAGCTTGTTAATCTTGCGGTAGTCCTGCATCATTTTTTTGTTGATCTTGTTCTCGTCAATAATAAGCAGGTTTGGCAGCAGCTCCTTGCGCATATCGTTCTCATTCAACTTTACCAACTCCGTCTTGTCCTTGTCAAGCGTGTGGTACAAAAACTGATCAAGGCTGACGTTCATCCCCTTAGCGTCGAACATATACCTTGTCTCAAACTGCTTCCACAACAACTCGGGCGCAAGCTCAAGCGATATTATAAGAGCCTTTTTGCCTTGCATTATATTGAGGTAGACGCTTGAGTTGCACGCTGTTGACTTTCCATGCCCTGTAAAGCCGCATATTGAGGCGACAGTGCCTCGTTGGAAACCGTGGGTGGTCTTGTCAATCTCTTCAACCCCCATCAGCATGCCCTGCTCCAAAGGCTTATCCTCAACGTCACCGTACAACTCCGCCGCGTACTCCTTGAACTCAAAGTCGTCCTCGTTCAGCGTTTCCGCGTCCTCCATTATCTTGTTAACCCGCGTCAGCAGATCGCTGTACGTCGTCGTCTCGTTCCCCGCCTGTGTGAGCTGCCTCAACGCGTACTGCCGCATGAAGAAGTCCACCATCAGCTTGTAGTGGGTTACAATCTCCGCCTCCGTCTTGTATCTCGTCGTCGGCTTCTGCGGATATATATTGGCGAAGTACTCCTCGGACGGGTAGTTTCCGTTTGCAGCGCACGTTATGCAGTGCTCGGCTACCTTCTTGTCCTGCGGCGACACGCACGACAGGTGCACAAAACTCTCAAGACAGCTGTCAATCGCGTCGCTCTTAGTCCGCCCCGCAATTGAATAAAAGAATATCACGTTCATCCTACTTGTCCTCCTCGGCTTTAGGGTACTTTAACTCATACGGACACATCTTGGAAACGTACACCGCAACCTTGCCACCGTTCCGCACCGCAATGTCGCAAAACGACTCGATCATGCCAATGATGGCATCCGACGCACCTGTCGCCTTTGTGACCACAAGGTACGACACGGGCGCGTTGATCTCGTCCGTGTTGTTGACGCACAAGTCCATCGCCCCCGCCGTTGTGTAAGCGGTCACCTCCGCGTTTTTTTGCAACGCAAACTGCAAAGCCACTGACTTGGCAAGATTGGCGTCCCTGCTCACGAGCACGTCGTTCCTGCCGATGTTTTTCACTTTTTTGTACTCAAAGGCATCCTTCTTGTCCTTTAGCACGTTGCGCATAAGCCACCTTGCGTGGACTTGCAAGAACTTCTTGCACTGCGCGTAAAACGGATGGTCGCAGTCCGAGCAACCCGTCCACTTCGCATACTTACAAACTTGCATATTAGGTTACTTTTTAGGTTCTTCCTTCCTTACCGTGTTTGTGTTTACCGTGTTTTTGTTTTCCTTGTACAGCGTGCTAAACAGCATTATTATGACAACCGCAAGCACAAGGTTTACGATTGGCACAAACGCAAGCGTCGTGACTATCTTAGCCTCACGCTCGCCAAACAACGCTCTCGCCGACAAGGTGCACACCGCCATGCTCAGCAGATAAAACACCGTCAAACAAATAATTAATACAATCATACGCTCATAGTTTTAAAAATACGATTGCAAATATAATATAAAACAAGTTACTTGTGCTCCACGCCCTTAAAAAACTCGCGACGTTGGCTTAAAATATCGTTCAGCCTATTAACGTCCTCCTCCCGCAGAATGATCTCCTCAAACGCCCCGTATGGCGAACGTCTGCCAAACAAGTAGCGTACCGCAATCCATAAACGCCTGAAAAAACCGTGCTTGCACAGGTGCACCGACAGATATACGTCCCGCTCGTCGTCAAAGTACGACAGCACCAACTGATGCTCAAGGTTGTGGCACGCGCATACAAACAATTCACGTTCCATACTTACTCAATTATGAAATTATAAAATCCACAAAATCCGTCGTAGTTGTTTATCATATAATAAACAATGTAGTCGATACCGTTTATTGTCATCTCCTTGTGCAGCCAATACTCCGTCTTGTCCTCGCCCGCGCTGCCGTAAGCGTTGGAAACAATCGCTATCGCCCCGTTAGGTGCCTCGTACTTTGGCACGGCAAACGCACCGAGCTTTTGGCTCGCCTGATTGTACGACGTGGTTGAGTTTTGGTAGTAGTCTGCGTTCAACGCGCTTATTGCCGCCGCTGTCAGGTCGGAGTCTAAAGCGTAGCTGACTATGCGCCCGCTCTCCATCCGCTTTTCGCCCGACACCGTGATCAGCCCGCTGTACCTCGGGTAGTTAAACTTGTACTTAAGCGTGGTGCTTGAGTTGCGCAAGCCAACGGTGTCCTCTACAAACGCCTTTAACTCTATGGTGTCCGTGATCGGCTCGTCAAAGGTGTACGTTACCGTGCCACCGTTGCGGATGTCGGTGACGTCAAACTGATGCACCATGTTTCCGTTGGCGTAAAGCTCAAGGATGTCGATTTGGTTCTTTTTCTTTGTAACCGTCAGCGTTACCGTCACGTTGTCGAGCGAGTCAATGGTCGCCTTGTATACCGTGCTTGTAAGGTTTGTCTTTATGCTCACAAGCGGCACAACGTCCTCGCTGCTCGGATATATCTTGATCCCCTCGGTGGTGTGGTTAACAAGCTCGTAGCAGATAACACTGCCGTTGTTGTCCGTCATCGCGGGAACGATATCCGTCCCGACGTTAAGCCGCTCCAAGACGTGAGGATTGACGTATATGTTAAAGCCGCTCTCCACCCATCCTTCGGGAATGTTTTCCTTCACAAACTGTTTCCTAATAAAGGTCATAAAGCTTGCACGGGTAAGGTTCGGTGTGTCAATCCACAGCTTTATCGTGCCGTCGTCCAACCTCCAGTCGAACCACTCGTCGCAGTACTCGATTGTCTTAAGGTTAGGCATCTCAACCTTTACGATGTCCCTAATACCGTAAGAGTCGCCGTCCTTAAACGACCGTACGTTAAAGCCGATCCGCTCCGCCCCGCAGTTTGTTAACATGCTCACGTAAGGCGTGCGGCTGACGTTAAGTGCGGTCGGGAACACAAGCTCCTTGAGCGACTCGCAGTTCTCAAACGCCCTGTCGGTGTCAATGTTGCCCGACCATCCTATAAAGACGGTGGCTGAGTCGCTTGACGTGCCGTATACCGCCGACGTGCCCGTAGCCTCTATCGCCTCAAGCTTGCGGCAGTCCTTGAACGTCTTAACCGCCTTCTTGTTCGCAACGGAGTTCTCACCCCAATCAATCTTCACGGTTTTAAGCCGCTTGCAGCCCTCAAAGGCGGACGATAAATCACCCACCAAGCTCATGTCAATGTCCGACAAATCTATCTCGTGCAAAAATTCGCAGTTTCTAAACGTTTGAATCATGCTGACCGCTCTAAACTTGTTACCGTTTTGTAGTTTGAAGTTTACGCTCTCAAGACACGAACAGTTTTCAAACACATAATCAAAGTTAAAGTCAATCAGCGTGTTAGATACGCTCCATCGTATCTTTGAGAAGTCCACTATTCGTATTTTCGATCCCCTAAACATTGGACACTTATCAAGACTCTGCTTAATATGAGTCAAACCTCCCAATGCACCCGCGTTAAAGTATAGCAGACTTGGGGTTTTGCTAAAGTCGGCAGCCCACCACAAACCTGACTCAACCGTTCCGCTTATATGTGCGGAAGCGTGACTTTTGGGGTTGAAGTTGTCGATCACCTTGAGGTTTCCCATTTTATCAAACAGATTGTTGCCAACCTGCTGACGTTTAAGCTTGTCGCCAAAGTAAATCGACGTTATAATTGACTGTCCTGATTTAAACTCTTTTACAAGCAAAACCTCACTGTTGCTAACAAGCTCAAAGTTGCCATTGGACTTGACGGCGGTTATATCCAACTCGCCGCCGCCCGCACTCAAAAGCACCGTTACGACAATGGGCGTATTGCTTTTGTCAAGCTGCAGATCGTAAGTACCAAACAACAGCTTGCTGCTGTTGTACTTAAGTCTGAGCGTGTTGCGCAAGCCGTCCACTGTGGTGTCGTTTTCCTTGCGCACCCTGTCCACAAACTGCTCGTCAACGTAGTCCTTGTACTCCGCCTCAGTAAACAGGTTGAGCTCGTAGTTGGTGTTGACGTACTCCTTCAAAAAGTCGCTTACCACGTTTTTGATCGCCAACGACGGGGCGGTTATGTTCAGCGTTTGTATCTTGTTAAACGGTGACGCGTTTTGGTACGCCACAACCACGTACTTTGGCGTGTACGAGTTTTCAAAAAAGACGGGGTTGTTTACCGTGATCAGGTGCGTGTGCTTGTTGTACGATACGATCTTGGAAAAGATCGAGCAGTCAAGATCGTTAAACACCTCCTCCGAGTTCTCGTCGGTGTTCAGCTCGCCCCGCCTGTCGTAAGATACGATGTACGGAATGATCCCGCCAAACTCCACAAGCTCAAGATTGTCGCAGTATAACCGCGTCGTCGATATCAAGCTGTCCGACTTGTACTTGGTTATAGGGTACACCTTGATGAAGTGGTTGAAAAACATTGTCTCAATAAAGTCCTGTCGGAACGTGTTCTCGTACAAGCGTCCATCAAGTTCCTTTACCTGATTGTTTTGATAGTCGGTCTTATTCTTGTCGATAAAGTACAGGTTGTCACTGCCGTCAAAGAAAAAGTCTAAACTATCGTATCTGTCCTGAGTCTCGGGCACGGGCAGCTTATCAAAATTTAACAGCGTGTATACGTCCTTGTAGTAAAACCCCTTGTTGGAGTTGTTGTCGTTCAGGTTGCTCTCTATACCAAACTGTTCCCACTTAAAAAAGTAGTCTCCGTAGTACACTCCCTGCACCTTATTTTTCTCTTTGATAGTTTCCGCCTCCTCCTCTGTTGGAGTGGATGTTTCGTCGTCGGGCAGATTGGTTGTTGATGCGTACGTGGTAAGCATTTTGTTTATGTCGTACTTCTCAACCTCAAACGTTATCTTGTCCACCCCGCCAACCGAGTCTATAAAGTTGGCGCACATTGATGCTTTGGTTGTGTCGTCCTCCTTGTACAAAAACAGCGGCTGCGCCTTTAACGCGCACTCGTCGGAAAACAGCTGCTTGAGCAGATATATGATCGACACCTTGGAGTACTGCTCAATGGTGTCCATAACCACCCACTGTCTATGGTAGGTGGTGTCCTCGTATACAAAGTACTTTTTTTGCGTGTCAAAGTCTACCGACGGTGACGGGGTTGGGCTGTCGTTCTCACCAATAACCCCAATGCGGATAAGGTCTACCTTTTCTATGTTTGCCGTTTCCGACAAGGCGAACCGCACATCAAGATACTTGTCTAACGCCTTCTCCTCGCTGTTGTACTTTATCCGCTCGTTTTCCTTTATAAGGTCGATCTTGTCGTTGTCGTTAAGTATGTACGACGTTTCGCGCAGATACGATGCCGCGTCCTTGTTGCAAACCCAACGCTGCACGATCAGCGGAGCTTGTGGATCGGTGTCGGGCACAAATACGATCTCGTAGTAGGTACTCAAAACACTGTTTGCGTCCATTACGTTTTCATTCTCGTCCTCATACGTTAGATCGCAAATCGTAACTCCCGAGTTTTGCGAGTCGCTCGACGTGTACGCCGTGGTAACGTAAAAGCCGTAGTCACTATCTGAGTTATAGGTTACGTCAGTGCTTTCAACATACACCGTTTCGGGTAACGCAGCCAAGCCCCCCTCACTCGACGTGCGCTCAAAAACGTAGAAGCTCTTTACCTCTTTTATCTTTGAAACCGATAGGATCGGGTTCTTTTGGTTGTAACCAAATACGTTGTAGATATATTTGAAGGTCGTGTCCTCGTCCTTAAAGTTCTTGTCAGTAAGATGCTCAAAGTAGTCAACCTCAACGTCACCTGCGGTGTACTCATCGTCCGTTTGGCTCTCGTCCCCGCGTATGCCGCGTGCCTCGTAGTCGTAACTCCTATCTGTGGTTTTAAAGCCCCAAACCGCCGTGTCGCGTTTACTGCCCTCCACTTTAAAGGTGTGCGGGAGCACCGAGTCCTGCTGCTCTACGTCCTTAATCTTGCAACCGTAGAGGCTCAAAACGCGCAACAAGCCCCGCAGCGATATATTCTCGTGCAGGTTTAGGTGCATCACGTTGTTAAGATAACTAAGCACGGCGTACTTCGCCCGCAGCTCCTCGTTGGTGTCCGAGAGCTTAAGCTTGGTGATTGGCAACCCATCCTTTTGAGTGTCAACCTCCGCTACAAGATTGTCGTCGTACAAATCGCAGCAGTCGTCAACAATGGTGTTTAAAAACTTCTTCCAATTCTTCTGCCGCTGCAGTGCCTCTATCGTGTTGTATCGTAAAGTAGTCTTCATCTTATCAAATGAATTTTATCTCGTTCTCGTCTAATACCAAGTAGGAGTTGCTCGCGATGTTCGGGTTCTGCGTGTGGTAGCGCACGTACGCAACCTCAGCCCCCTTATCGTTTACGCAGGAGTTTTTGTACTCATCAAAGTAACCAATGGAGGCTATCATTAACTCATCGTTGTTATTATCTGCTTTATAAACTATACGTTGTTTTGTAATTTTTTCTTTAAACACCGTATATTTTATATTAAACGTATCGTCATGCGTTGGATACGGCTCTACTCCTCCTCGGGGATCTTCAACCTCAATTGGGGTCATAAAGCTTGTCTCTTTATAACGACAATCTTCGTGGAAAGGATTTACATCGCATAACTTATAATACAAGTACCAATATCCTTGCTGACTCTGTTCCTCGGGTGGAATGGGCGCATAAGCATCACCGCTGCCAAATCTATCAAATCGATTATAAGCCCTACTAAGATTGTCCTTAACTTTGATTGTGCCTAATGTTAGCCTTGGCATTTCGCAATAATAATAACTATTGATAGTTGGAAGGGAGCTAAACGCACTACCAAAATCGTACGTTTGATCAGTAACGTTAAAGTTTGTAACTTTTTGTTTTGATAAAACAACAGACTCGGTTTTTATTATTTGCATCTCGTCATCCTCATACACTATATATTGACGCGGACTGCCAACCTTTGTGTCCAAATTTGGATTATTGTAGTAGTTGTACAGCTTTTCGCTACAAAGTCGATAGAATTTTGCAGGACTAACCTTTGAGTCGGTATAGTTAATGTTATCCGCACCGCTTGCGTTTTCGCTTATTTCTGCATTATGTGTTGTTATAGCTTGCATAGGATAGTCTTTCTTTACCTTGTTTAAGGGTGCAAATGTTTCCGCATCGTAATCTTCGGTAAACAAAAAGTATGACAAGCCATCCTTTCTGCTTACACACAACGTACCACGCTGAGAAGATCGGGACGATGATGTTTGATGTTTCCAATTAGTCCAAAAGACGTTTTTAAAATCGCTTCTATCAAGAGTCCCGAGAACTTTTACATTGTACGGGTCAACCCTGTATTTTCTCGCCAGAGTTGCACCGTTCCCGTCGTTGTAATACGTTCCGTAATACAAGTTGTAAGGATACATCTCTGCCAAATTATGCGGTTCGTACATTAGCTCCCTAACCTCCTCCGACTCTTCGTCATCTCTAAAATTGCTTTTTTTGTTGTAAACAGAAGTCTTGCCTACGTTAATATCATAACAATAAAACACAAAACCTGCCTCATTAACATCAGTAGTTTCCGCATCATCTTCCAAAACCTTGTACAACGATACGTACTCTTTTGTGCAGCCGCCAATTATACAGTCATCATCCACAACCACGTCACTAAAAACTCTTTGCAAATCTTTAAACCCGAGCTTGTTGCCGCCCAACACCTCAAATCCTGTGGCTACATAAAACTCTTTTGTGTTTGTTTTAATTACTATTTGATTATCAAATTCTCTCACAATCTCGGTTATTACCATAGGAGTTGAAAAATCCTTGTAGATTTGGTAAATCTCCTCTTTTTCTTTTAATCCTTCAAATCCAATAATCCTTGTGATATACTTTTCGTTTATTACATATAAATCGTTTTCGTAAGGCATCATTCCTAAAAACGAACCATTTAAGCTTATTGCCAAGTTTTTAGCCCCATTGGTTATATAAACATATTTCTCGGATATATTATATGCATAATAAGACTTATTGTTGTGTATAAACCAATTCGACTTAATATTTAGCTTTTTGTTACTTGTGTTAATGTTTCTTAATCCAGTATATAGCCCATTAAAAGTTGGATCACCGTGTTCCGCATCCTGAAAAGTATCCCAACTATCGTAGTTCGGCTTTCTCAACGCAAGCGGATTCTTTATAAAAAATGTTGTTTTGTACTTACCTGCGTATTCGTACACCGTTTCGTTGCTATTAAACGAGCCTCTTAAATAGTCGCCGTATAACGACATGTTGCTTTCCGACCAGTACGTAAGATTATTAGTCTCTTCGTTTACAAGCGTGCCCGCGTTTTTGAACACCATTTCAACCACAAGTGAGCCATTTGTTGATAAGAACTTAATGTCGTACAAGTTGCCAAAAGACTGCTGATCCGAATCCCATGCACTGTGCTTCAAGCAAGATTTTGTATCTGTATAAATTAAATTCTTCATACAACCATCAAATGGCTTTAATGAGTTTGAACTTACATCGTACAAATAGAACCTATTATACTTGGTGCTACCGTATGTTATATCAGTATTGTACGTATCGTAATACTCACTACCGTCTTCCCCATCTTCCCCAACACCAACGTTTTCGTTGCTGCTGTTTTCGTTTTCATTTTCATTCTCGTTTTCATTCTCATCGTCCTCATCTTCCTCGGGCTCGGGAGGATTGATATTGTTGTAGTCCTTTGTTTTTACTTCGACGTTGGTTTTTTCGCCCTCCAACATTAGCAAAAACATAGTACCCATCGTACCAACAATGCTAAACGAGAAGAACGGGATTTGATTACTGTTTGCCAACTTGCCGTATATAATATCGTTCTCCTCCCATGCGACAACCTCCCCGTTTACCCCATACAGCTTCAATGTGTTTTTTATAGGCTTAAACGACAAAGGCTTGTCCTGCACAAACGGCTCTTGAATGGTCATGTTAATTGTCGGCACAACACCGTACTTGCCGTATATATCCGACAATATACTCCCCGTGTTTATAACTGTGTTGAACGTCATGTTGCCATACGAGTACTTCTCCTGTAACAGCTTTTTTATTCCGTTTTGCAGCTTAACGTCGTCAACCCCCGAGATCTCAATGCCGAACTTGATTTGATTGCCCGTCTTGACCTTGATCTTCGGAAACAGTATCGAGTTGAGCGATATATGCGCCGCAATCTCCGAGAAGTCAAGATACGTCTGCATGTCAAGATAAGACGACGGCTTAATGTAAACGTTTATGCCGCTCTCGCTCTTCTCGCACTTGGCATCCAAGACGTACGGCAAGCCTCTAACGTACCGCTCCACAGATACGGGCGTGTTAAAGCCGTTGTACTTCGCCATCTCCTTTTTGAGCTGCAGCCGCATAAAGTCCAAGTCGTCCTTCGAACCAACCGAGTAGTACTTAACCTCCGCAACCGTAGCGTTGTTTATCTTAACCGTGGTGTCGTCAATATCGAACTCCATCATGTCGTGGTCAAGCCAATCAATCTTAAACGTCGACGGCGTGCTGAACTCGTCCTTGCATATAAAGCGAACATACACGCAGCCGTCCACCCCCGTCACAACCTTGTACATAACGTCGATGTCGTTTGCCAAGGCTATGTCCGACGAGTACCTCGGAATCTCAAGCCCGTTCTCGTTGTACGCAACCACCGAGTCAGGATAAGCGTTTCCAAGCCTTATTCCGTAGTACGAGTTGATCCCGTCGTAAAAGTAGGTCTCCTCGCCGTACGTGACCGCCTCACTGCTCGACGGCATGTTTTTGGCGTAGCACTTGTACGTGCCGTTTATAAGCGACACCGTCTTGCCCGCCATCGTGTACTCTATATTGGTGAAGTGCACGTTGCCAACGTGGTACTGCAGCTCGTAAGGCGCAAACGTCCGAGCGTCCTGCTTCATCTCAACAACCACACAAGACGGCTTTATGTTTGTGATCGGAATCTCGTTCATTTGACTCAGCATATACAAGCCGTTCTTGTCCGCAGTCTCGGGGTTCATCTGCATTATCATCGTGTCCTTGACGTTCTCGTTCTCCGATATCACCTCCGCACCAAACGCAAGAAGCTCCCGCCCGAGCAGGCTATTTCTAAGCTTTTTCCAAATGTCGTCGTTCAACTGCGCCGACAAGGTGTCCATTATTTCTGACTTAGCCCTCATAATCAAACATTTATATCAATGTTGTACAAACAATAACTCTCCTACAATAATATATATTTACCGTTTAATCTCAAACGATTCTTCAAGCTCACGCCCGTTGTAGTTGAGTTTTATTAACGCGTTGTAGGTTACGCTGTCGGTCTGCACAACGTCCACCGCCACAACCTTTACCCCGCCGAGCTGCTTAAGCGTGTCCTGCACGTTTATGCGCAGGTCGTCAATAGACGACGAGTGCAGCACAACGTTTGAACCCGTTCTGTGCGACTGATACCACGAGCCGACTGGCTCTTTGAGCAGCAAGTACAAGTCCTGATGCATCTCGTCCACCCCCGTAACAAAGGCTGCGCTGCTGTTTAGCTTTATTGGAAAGTCCATAGTCTTTTACTTATAGTTGTCCTGAATATCCCTTAACGTTGTTTTTGTTGGCAGCGACTTTAACGGCTGTGCCAACATTGGTGCAAAAGTATCCTCCGCCGCCACCCACAGCGAGCCATTCGCAACCTTTCCCGCTTTCGCAAGCTTGGTAATAAGGTCGTTGTACTTGTCCACCAACTCGTTAACCTTATCCTCGGTCGCGTTAAGCCTATCTACAAGCAGATTTAACACAATTTCGTTTCTGTCCGCCTTTCCAAGAATTAGCGGATTGTAGTAGCCGTCCACCACAGCCACAAACACCACGTCCCCCTTGCTCAGCGTGCATCCGTTCACGCTTTGCACAAGCTCCGTGTCCTGATTCCAAATCCCCTCGGACTTCAGCTTTACCCTCGCCATCTTGTCGTCAGCCGAGTCCGTGGTGCACACCGCCTTTATAATCTTTGTTGCCATAGTCAGTCGTTAAATTTAGGATTAGATATAAGCGTCACCGTAGTTGTAGGAACCTCTTGCAGCTCGTCGTACGCTATTGATACCGCCTTTACAATAAAGGTGTCGCCGTTGCCGTTAAGGTTAATAAGCATACCAACTATCGGTACTGCCCCGCGAGCGGTAGATATAACAACCGTGTGCCCGTTGTACCACTTGTTGTAAAACGTGTTCGTTAACGCCTGCTTTTCAACGTCCTTCCAAACCCCCGTGGTGTCGGTAATACGAACCGTGCTCTTACCGAACCCCTTTTCAAGAGTCAAGGTCTCCCGTTTGAAGTTGTTGTTCTCGTCCCACTCCAAAAGCTCGTACTCCGACGGGGTGTACAATGTCCAATTCGTACTTTCCTTTTCCGATATTATGCTGCCGTAAAGACTCAGTGGTTTGCTTCGCTCCTTTATTAGCTTGTAGTCAAAGCCGTGCACCGTACCATCCTGACTCATGTAAAAGTGTGCCCCGCCGCCGTTGGCAAACGACGCGTACTTTGTCATCATGTCAAACAGCGTCGTGACAGGACACTGCGGAATGCTTAGGTAGGTGTTGTTTGACTTATAGTCCGAATAATACGCAAACCCAAGCTTGACGAACAGCTTGTCTATCGTGGTGAATCCGTTGTAACCCGTCGTGTTTGAGCAGAACGACTTCTCTACCGCCTTTGTTATGCAGTCCACTTTTACACTCCCGTTTGTGCAATCTTGGTTGATAATATGAACATCGTAGTTGTGTAGCGGAGTCTTCAGCACCCCGTCCTTGACGGGCAGCTTTGTCGGCGACACAAAAGATATAATGTTGTGATACGACGCAAGATTGTCGTCAATAACCAACTGCGAGATTGGAATATCCTTATTTAGAGCCGAAAACAACATCTACCGTGTCTAATACTTCGTTAGGAAAATACTTAATAGTCTCGCCGCCCTCAAGGTGTGTCCAATCGTAGCGGTGGTTCAGCTCCTTTATCGTCGCGTACGCCTTGTCCGAGTCGGAGTCGTACAACAACCGCACTATGCGCGTTAAGGTGTCCCCTATTGACGTGGTGTACTCGTGTACAGGATATATTGCCGCCGCCTCTTTTACTGTCATGATCTTTTGATGTTAAGTTAACTTTCAAACAAGCTGTTTAATGTATTGGTTGAAGTCCATGTTGCGTCAATGCTACGCTTGCGCATGAGAATATCATTAACCCACTTGTGCGTCTTAAGCGTCATCTTACGGTTGCCCGCCACGCTAATGCTAACACCAACCTTATCAAACAAACCATCCTCGTAAAACAAGTAAGGTATGTCAAAATCCACTCCCGTTATTATAACGTTGTCAAGCTGCACGTAGTTGCCGACAAGAAGCCGAGTGTGCGACACATGTCTGTTGTTATACACCGACAGCTGTGGAGGTTTGGTTATAACAGACAACCCACCGTACATATCCTTAACCTCCTGTCCCATCCCCTCAATAAGATCCCACAATTTTTGCACAGTGTCTTGTTCAAGTATATTGCCCGTAGCCGTTTTAACGGTGTCTTTAATAATTTTATAGCCCTCACTAACCTTGGCTTCAGCCTTTTGCACAACCTTCACTTCGGATAACGGTGGTGTTTCGTCAGGCATAACATACGTTAGAAGATTCCATAACGGCTCAATAACATCCGTTATATAGTCGTCCTTGGTAACAAGCTCGCACTTAAAGGTGTGCTTAAACTCCTCTACATCCGTAAAACGGTAGTTGTAGTTGTAGTTTAACACTGACGACATCTCAAAACCCTGACCTAAAAAGCTTTTTACCGCAGGGTTTTTGCCTAAAAATTCTTGAACTTTCACCGCGACACTTCCCTCTAAAGCTCTTCCTATAATACCAAGGGAGCCTATAAAATCGCCTATCTCCTTTGTAAGACTTGACGGCTCTTTGACTCCTGTGCCAAAACCGCCAAGCGGACTCGTAAGGTAAGCCGAGAAGATATCGTTACCGATCTTTTGATTGTTAACGTCTATCGCCATCACCCGCAGCTTGTTGTTCTCCCTTATCTTCTCAATATTTAGACCGCTATTTTCCATCAAACATCGTTTGTTACAACAACTTGTTTCTCTCCCTCTTGTGAATATATATCGTCAACGTGCTGCGACGTTGACTTGACGTAGCCGCTTGCCGCAACAGCCCCCTGATTGGGCACAAACTGCTTGACAGAGCGTTTACCCTCCTTTAGCTCCCTCCACTCCTTTTTTACATCAAAGCACGGACACGCCTTGTCGCAAAACTCCCGATGCCCGTGCACCTCCGTAATCGTCGGAATGACCTTCTGCAAATATAATACTAAATTCCAAATTTGTCTCTTTTGTGCGGGGGTACGGGTGTCTTTTGGCTTCATACTGTTCCGCTCCAAACCACCAACGTACGCTATACCAATCGAGTGGTGATTGTGTCCGCCTTCCAAACAGTGCGAGCCTTTGTAACGTATAGACCTGCCCGACTCAATTGTGCCGTCAAGATGGATTAGGTAGTGATAACCCATGCCCAACCAATGTGCACCACTATTTGTTGTTCGCTTTCTATGCTCGTTGTCGATATATTGCGCCGACCTTTCCGTCCCTTCATGATCCGCCGTGCAGTGAATAATGATCTCGTCTATATACTCCAATATAGCTGCCCCACGGATTTTCCGATCCACGCTCCGCGTGTACTCAAACAAGTTACTAAGCGCATCTCCCTCTCGGGCAACCACCGTGCGCTCACCAAATATGCGCGACGTTCCGTACTCATACTTCCCGCTCACTCGAGTGGCGGTTACGCGATCAACAGCCGCGCCCTTACCCGTTGATTTTCTACTCCATCTTGACGGTGCGTTGGCTGCGGTTGTTGTTTTTGCAGCCATGCCGCTTGTGTTGCCCGCTGTCACAACACTTTCTGCTTCATTAGTGTCTGCCCCGCCACTGTAGAGTTTGGGGCTTATACGGCACTCAAACGGCTCGAACGGCTCAAAATTCGGCAGCGTTGGCAGCGTGTACTCAAGCTTGGTAAACTCAATCCCCTCGCCCGTCTTTATCATCGTGTCCACCTGCTTTGTCACCTCCCGACCTACGGTTAACGCTATAGGCAGCAGATCAACGTTCCAATCCTCTGCCACGCTGTCCAAGTCGCGTACAGCGTCACGGGTTTCCGAGTCCGAAACCCTGCTCCCCAACCCAACCAATCCAACAGCAACCATGCCTATCTTTGTGGCAACGGCGGTCTTTACGTTCTCGGACTCGTCTTTTGTTTCGGCTGACTCCCCGTCCTGAGTCTTGTCTCCGCCTATTGTCGGCAACGACGGCACTTCGCTAAACTCGGGAGTCTTAGGCACGTCAAGCAGACCTGCAAACTTGTCCTTTATGTAGTCCGCAAGCATGCTTTCAAGCTTCTTTAAAGCAAGCCTTTTCGCAAACTTGAACAGTAGTCTAAATATAATCTTGCCCATAACCCTGATTAGTTAAACTACGGTTCGTCCGACGGTTGTAGTTGTGATATATTAATCTTGGTAATATTAAATATTTGAGGATAATTATTAGGAGGTAACGGCATAACCAACGGAAGTTGTCCCGCATCTTCTGCCTGAGCACCGTCTTTCTTTGGAAACCAACTCTCAAGATCCGTCGAATCCACATCGGCAGGAATAGGATTGTTGCCTCCTAATGGAATCAGCTTTAAATTGCTAAACGCCGCCTGATCCACCGTTGCGGTGCTTGTGTCCCCCTGCCATCTAAACTGATCGCGGGCAACCTGCGCTCTCTTTACTACCTCTGTGCCGCTCATTATATCGGCGGTAGTTGACACCCTCTGTTGAAACTCCTCGTCCGATAGCTTTTCGCCGCTTGCCGCCATGCTTGCTCTTACGCTCGCCTCGGCACGCTTAGTGAACTCCTCCTTCTCCTCTTCTGTCAGCGGAGCTGTACCTGCATACGGATCAAAGCCGTTCAGCTCGTTGGCGTAGTGCTCCTTTAACTTGCTGCCTAACGCGCCCACACCAAAGCCTAACAAGCCGCCTAAAAGCGCACCCGCTATATTGCCAAGTCCTGGGATTACCGAGCCTGCTAACGCGCCTAACGACGCACCTGTGATAGCACCCTCAATACCTGCAACAAGCGGTTTGTTTTCGTCCTTCCACTCAATCAGACTGTTTATGCCGTCCGCTATCTTCTTAATAGCCGAGCCGACATCCTTGACGTACCCTGCAATCTCAATTATGTAGTTTGTTACCGTTGGAAACTCCTCCTTGAACCAATCAATAAACGGTCTCCACAACGGCTCGGTCATGTCCTTGAATTTGTTAAAGCCAACCTTGAACACGTCCGCCATCTTGCTGAACGCGTTTTTAAGGATCGGTGCGAAGAATATCAGCAGACCGACAATGAGGAGCTTTTTGAATATAGACCACAGCTTGCCGACGCGGGACTTGACCGTCTTCTTTATTGACCGCTCCATTTTGATGGAACGCTCGGTCTGCCGCTTTTCCAACCCCCTTAACTTCTCAAGCAGCTTCATAAAACGGTCTTCACCCGACTCGCTCTCCTGATCCTTCCCCTTTCTCATCTTGTCTTGGGACAGCTTTTTGTTTTTTTGATTCTGATTCTCAACGGCTTCCTTGCCGCCTTCCTTATGGATGTCCTTGTTCTTGAACTTGCTTAAGTTTTTCGCTCGGTACACCCTGTCCGATATATCGCTCAGCGCCGCAAGCAGCGCATCGTAAAGCAGCTGAGTCTCAGCCTCTATCTTGTCGCTATTCTGCTTTTTCGACTCGTCAATCTTGGTAGAAAGACTTTGCAGCAAGTCTGTAAACTCGCTAAACCTCTCGTTGTTCATCAAGTTCAAATCCTTGCTTTCGCTGAGTGCGTCCACCAACGACTCTGCAAGGTTGTTCACCAACTTTCCACTACCATTACCCATTGTTACTACTGTCTTTCTTTTTAGCCTCAGCGTTCAAATAATCCACAAAGTTTTTAAACTCGGGCACGGTAAACTTAAGGTACGACTTAAAGTCAAGGCAGTCGCGCACCGACGCAAACTGTCCGATAAATGCCGCCAAGTCCATCTTCACCCAAGAGGAGTCAAGCGTGATCTTTGTTGTGCTCTTTTTGCCGCACGCTGTGCACTCCACCTCCTTGCGTATGTCCATCCCGTGCCAATTGGCGTTAATGTAAAGGAAACACGCAACGTATATCGCTATGGGGAGGTTGCGCACCTTTTCAATGCTCTCATCCGTGATATCGTACCCAAGCACGCGGCACACCGTAGCCTCCTCGATCATGCGCTCGCTATCATCGTCGTCAAGAGCGTAGGTGTGTATTGCCACACCGTCCGCCGCACTTAGTATGTGAAAGTGGTACTCCACCCCCTCTATCGTCTTGCTGCACCTGCGGGAGTCCTTGTCAAGCGTCCGCACGGGAGTCTCGCTCTCCCCGAACATAAAGTCGCTTTTTGCAATCGCCCCGCACTCGGGACACTTTACGGAAAACGTCACCGTCTTAAACGTCACCGCCGTAGCCGCAACGTCGTACAAGTACTGCACGTCGTCCATCGTGATCTTGTTGTCGTCAAACTCGCAGAGCCGCTTTACAAACTCGTGCTTAAACAAAAACTGATCCTCTGTGGCACGTATGGTGCTGCGCAGGTCGGCAAACGTCGGCTCTCGCAAGTCAACCCACCTCGTACCCAATAATCCGTTAGATGGCAATATTACCTTCATGTCTGTTGCTATTTTATATGTTATTTAACTTTGCTTAATGCCTCGGTTAACTCTTTAAATATATCCTGATCTTTTTCGTCGTTTGCTTCTGCCTTATAATTGACTATCAGCTCACTGTTTTGCAAATCAACAAACGAATCGTAGTAAGCAGTAGTTTGATAAACAATAAAATCGTTTGATGACGGTGACGTACTAAACGTTGGAAGCGAAAACTTGCAGTTTTTTAATACATATATAGGACTACTTGTGCGCAAGTTGAAAATATAAATCGCGGGCAGACTCCAATTGGATGTTTTAATACGCAAAGTACCCTGATCAGTTAATTGTCTTGCGTAATAATAATGTATTAACGACGGATAAGCACCGTAACCTTTTTTTCCTAAAAGGTTGCCCGTTTCAAATTTTCTCGCTTTAGCTCTATCCCCGTTTGCACCGAATTTCGCAGTAGTGGTTACATACTCTTTTTCTGCCTTTAAATCGCTTTCTCTAAAATCTTCTTTTATTCCAATAAACGAAAACGTCAGGCTGTTGCCGTTGAACGCCATATTAGCGGACGAGAACCCCCACTGATTCTTTTCCATCTTTAGCCCGTTTTGCAGGTACTCCGTCCCCAAGCTCGTAAGCAACACGCTTTTAAAGTCGGACGCGTTTACGTTCTCCTTGTAGCTCGGCATGATGCCGATAACGTAGTCGGACTGTAGATTGGGCACTTTAAAGCTATCCGCCCTAAGCCCCCTCCCGTGCTCGATAATATCGTTAAAGCTTTGAATCAACGGCATACTCCTACTGATTTAATAAATAGTTAACCCCCTTGTTAAGTCCGTACGCCGCCGCAAGCTTAGCCGCGTTAACCACCGTAACCGCCAACGGGTTCTTTATCTTCTTCAAATCCGTTCCGCTCACAATATCGTTGTATTGAAACCCAAGCCCCACCTTTATAGGCGTTGTAGCCGCATCCGCCGCAAGATTGATTGGATCAATCTTGGTTATAAAGCAGTTTTTAAGCACGCACGTAAGCATCGGCACAACCCCCGAAATCCCGTCCGTCATAAAGATATAAATATTCTTCATTTTGGCGGAATATATCTCGCTCTTATTAAACGTTGACATTGGATTGCCGTTCTCGTCGTCACCCTCAAAGTTACCCGCGAGCTTTTTGTTGCCCCTATAGAACTCGTTGTACATTTTGTACAACGCTTGGTACACAGACGTAAGCAGAATGCTATCGTTGAGCGTGCACGTCCACGTGCCCTGCGCCTTGCGCTTAACGGGCACTGTGTACGTTATTCCTCTAATAGTAATGGTCTTTGTCTCAATATCCGCAAAAGGCAACGACGTGGCTTCTACGGCAAAAGGCGACGTGATTATCGACGGTATGTACACCAAGTAACTGCACGCCGTCTGTGGCGCGATATTCGCCACCCGAAATAGTGTCTGCCTTCTTGACATACCTTATCACGCTCCTACAGGGTTAGGTGTTCCCGCCAAGTCCTTCTTAAGCTTGTCTTGCAGCCAACCGTAGTGGAACGTATACACGTTACTCCAATTGGTTGTAGGCTCGCCCGCCGTCAGGTTTTGATCGCCGCGCCCCTTGATCCAACAACCGTGCAGCACAACCGAGAAGACGATGTTCTCTTGCAGGTCTTTTTGGAAGACCTCAATATCGTACCACGGCTGCGGGGTAAACACGCCCGTCACCTGATCGTACATCGCGTCCTTAAGTCTGTCAAGCTCCTGACGAACCTGTCCTTTATCACCCTCAGGCAGCGTGATGCTCCAATCACCGCCCACCTTAGGCTTAACGGCGTAGGTAATAGCTTCGCCTTGATGATAAAGCGTAGTCTCCTGATTCTGCTCCGAAGGGAACGTTGTTGACTGCACCGTCGCAAGGATGTCGGCATCCACCTCGTCCACAAACGACTTGATGCGTATTTCAAAGTTGTAAACGTTTAACGGCTGCGTGATAATACCTGCAAACCTGCTCACCTTTCTACTCATATTGCAAATCTTTTAAAGTTTTACTACTCGTGATAATCGTTAAAGTACGCCACCATATCTTCAAGACTCTCCATAAACCCGTCAACTCTCTCGCTGCTTGGAAAGTACCGCTCAATCATGTCGTAGGACTCCGCCAAGCTGTTCGTAAGCCGCCGCAGTATAAAGGACGACGGAGCTGCCGACCACTCGGCACGCCCGTCTTGCACCCTTGAGTTTTTATTAGTGTTATTAACCATCTCTCGTTACTTTACACAAACTCAGCCGACACTGAGGTATCGGTTGCGATTACCTTAATATTAACTTTCTCAACCAAGCCGATAAAGTGCAGCGTCAATATAATATTGAGCACCGTACCTCCCTTTGTCAAGTAATCGGTATTAATGCTATCCGAGCAGTCCGCCTCGCTGTCGTCAAACAAGTCCTGACTGTCAATAAACGTGCCGATAATGCTGTTCAGCATTGTGCTCAGCGACGCACGGGTGATCGGGTTCGAAGCCGCATCGGTGTGCAGCGTCTCGATCGCAATCGGGAAGATGTTCTTCAAAATCGCTGCGCAAACACGCATCACGTTAAGCTTTCCAAAGTAAGAGGTCTGCTTGCTGTACATTGTGCGAGTTCCAAAGATCGTGTTCCCCCGCGCCGACACATATATCGAGTTAATACCGTCGTCCTCCATAAGCTCAATAACCTCTCCGCTCAGCAGTGACTCCTTAAGCGAGCCGCCGTACAGTCCGTACGTATATCCGCTCGCTACCTGATTTACGTGCTGATCCCGCGCCGTACCAATCAGTCTGCCGCAGTAACCGCCTACACAGTTGAGCGTAAAGCGGTAGCCAAACAAGCTGATGATCTCCCGCCCGCTCATCGCAACCGCAAACTTGTCACCGTAGGCGTTCAAGCCACGGTAGTAGGTTTTTATCGCCGCCTTGTCGAAAGCCTTCTCAATCGGGTAACCAATAACCGCAAGACAGTTCTTGCGCCGCTCAGCAGCCTGCGCGATGTCGTCGTTGATATCCTCGTAGTCGTCGTTGCCCGTCTGCGTTACAAACGGGTTAATAAGCAGCGTTGCGCTCGACTTCTCGTAGTCGCGGAAGTACTTGTAAGCCTCCTCAACCTTGTCAGCCACCGTAGCCAAAGCCACGCTGCTGTAAGATACAAGCGACTGCTCCGACGCTGTAAACGAGCTCATTCCACTAAACACCCTAACGTCTATAAAGTCCGACTTAACCACGTTCTCAAGGAATATCGACTCTCCGCTTATATTGGCGTTAGGATTTGAGCTGCCCTCAAACTCCTCCAACTTAACATCGTCCTCGCCCGTCCTTACACCAAGCACCGTAATACGCACGCAAGTGTCCGTACCGTCGTAACCCTCTATGCCGCCCGCAGCGATAGGCGCAACCTTTATCTTAAGATTGCTAAACCCCGTCGCAAGCGACTGCGGTACAAAGCCCGCGTACTTTAAGGCAATACTTACGTCCGCCGACTCATCGTGCTGCTTTCCGTCCGCCGCAATCTCAAGCGTGCTCACGTTGCCGCTCTTGATAGTCATGCGCTGATATCCAAACCCGCAAAGAGGACGGTAAACCTCTACCATGCCCCCGCCGTGCGCAAAGAAGGACTTCACCTGCGCATAACCGCTAAACACCTCCTTGTCAGCCACCGACAGCGACGTTACACCGATTGGCAGCGACTCGGGGAACACCTCGTAAAAGGAAGTCTTGTTGTAAACACCCATCGTGTCCGAAACTCCCCAATAATAAGGCATTACCAAACCCATAATATCGTCCGTGTTAAACGACACGTGATTTGTGGCATCTTGGAATGTTACGTTTACTAAATCCGCAATTGACTCATACTTAGCCATAGTCTTTTAATTTATACGTTTCTATCTAATATATAAAACAAAGATGCCGTTTTACTTTGAATAAACAAAAAACGGCTACCAAGTTTTAAGGCTCGGCAACCGCCCACACACATAATAAACAAAAGAAATCACTTCAACAACTCAACCTCTTTAACTCCAAAAATCGTCTCTCCATTGTACTCAATAACCCTGCTGTCGTTTTTCACTTTGTACTTAAGCTCGTAATAATCAACACTGCCGTCATCAAACGTAACCTTGTACTGATACAGCCGTGGCGCACACCCGTATATCCCAAACACAAGCCAAACAGCCGCCGCAATAAGTAAGACTATCAAAATCCAATCGTTCTTCTCGTTAATCTCTATATTACTCATCTTATCTTTTTAATTGTTAAACATTCATTTTTTATCTTACCACAAAGATATAATAACTTTATATTATACGCATCAAAAACACACTTTTTTGTCACCCATTTAAGTTTATCGGCTCAAGCGGTATCGTCGCAAACACGCCCTCCTCGTTATATATCTGCGCCTCCGTCAGCCCCTGCGGGTTAACCCATATATTGATCTTCTCCACAAGCTTGCCGTCGAAGTACGCGTCATCGTACTCACTCATAAACAGGTTACTACGCCACTTGAACTCAACGTACCGCAGCGCACCCTTATCCGACTCCTGTCCGCGCTCCTCGCCAATACTAATCCCCAACAGCCGCACCTGCACGTCAAGCTCGTCCTCCTCCGTCGGAAACGGCACGGTTATATAAGGATGCTGCGCAATGCCAAAGCGCAGCTTGCTCGCAAGCGTTATCGCCTGTCCCTGATTCTCTACCAATATCCGCCCGCTGTACTCCTGCTCATACGGCACAAACGCCGCACGCACAGAACCGTCACGCACAACCAACTGCTTGTTAAAGCTCCACTCGGTTGCGCTGCGGGAGTAAAAGAAAGACGGGAACTTTGTCACCGCACGCATCATTTCGAATATATTGTCGTCAGTTGAGTACGTCGCTATTTTTATCGACGGCACAATTGCGCTAACTAAATTCAATATGCCTGCCTCGTATCTGTAAATCATTTCTCCAACAGTTTATACGACTGATCCATGCCGCCTTTAACGTGGATAATCTTCTGCTCGTTATATACAAACCTGATTCTCGACCTAAACGGAAACCAATGCTCCGCGTCCCACGACAACAGCTCGGGCTTGCCCCCGTACACTATGTCAAGCACAACCTCCTCGCCCACGTGATTGCTTACGTCGTCCGCCAACGGCTGCAGCGTTGTCCCATCCAAAAAGGTGTACTTGTGTATGCACAACGGATCAACAAACGCCGTCCGCTCAGGATACACAATAAGCTGCCACAAGCCGTCTATACTGCGGTTCATTGGCTTAACGTGGTGAATAGTATACAAGTCCCCCTCGTTAAGAAGCATGTCGTCACGTCGCGGAATTCGCGGCAACCCCGTGCACGTTAACAACACCTCGTAAGGTACTGAGTCGTCGTCAATCTGCAAGTCTCCGCTATCCGAGTCGGGCACAAACTCCATGTTCTCGGTCTTGCGGAACACCGCAAGCTTCTTCGCCCGCCCCTCTTCCGCAATGCGACTGTCCTGATAGTGATCCACGGATAAGTCGTTGAATATAACAACAACCTCCGACGCTAACGGGTTATGCGAAAGCTGTATGTCCGCCATCCCAACCGCCACGTTACTAAGATTCCTATGTCGCTCATCGTACATCATACTTCTAATATATAAATCAGAAAAGCATCAACCGAGCGGTTGATGCCTTTCACTTTACACGTTAAAGAAAAGAATGATTACTTTTTAATACTGCGCTCCGCCTTTGTCTTGCCCGTCAAGTTGTACTTGGTGAGCGACTTGCTGATCTTTTTAGCGGTCTGCAGCGTCTTGTTTAAGCTCTTATTAAGCGGGGTTGTTTGCATAGCCTACTTACGTCTAATAGTTGAATTACGCTTTTTAGCCTGTCCCCACTTGCCGTCTTTCGGACGGTACAAAGCCTCAAAGGTTTGATTGTCCTTGTTGTAGTTAACGTCCGCAAGCAGAGCCTTAACCTGTCCCATCTCAACCTCCTTCGGGATTTGAATAAAGAATTGCATTACCTGCTTTTTGGGATTCTTCTCCCACTCGCCACCGTCAATGCCCCACTCGTAGTCGAACTTTTTTTGAAACTCCGTAACCATTTCGTCGGTAATAACCTCGTCCGTACGATTAAAAAGTGAGCTGCGCAAGCTGCCCGCGCCACCTGACTTCATGTCCTGCACGCGCCGCGAGTCCTCCAAACGTTTAAATTCCTTCTTAAGATTCATATTTCTTACTTTTTATTGCGATTAAAAATTCTAACTTTTCTCTTTTTTGTACCGCCGCAAGCGTCCTCAACCTTTTCGTCTGCTGCATCGGTGTTTTCGTCTGCTGCATCGTCTGCATTCGTATCAGCGGCATTGTCGTCGGCTGTGTCCGCCTCATCATCCTCGGCATCCTTAACCTTGAGCTTTGCGGCTGCGCTGTTTGCCACCTCGAACTCCATAGCCTTACCGTCGCACATCCAACCAATCAGCGAGCACTTGCTATCCGCAATAACGTGCAGCACCTTGCCCTGCTTGCCCTCGTACTCAATCACGTCCCCGCGCTTAAGCATCTGCTTGGCCGAGTCCGCAATCTTCTTCTGCTCCTCGTCCTCGACGTGCTTCATATACGAGTCCATCAAAACCTGATGCTTTGCCTCAAGAGCCTCCTTTGAAGGCATATCCACAACATTAACGTTGTAACCAACGCTCTTTAGCTCATTATACAACGGCGCATAATCTTTTTCCGAAGCCTTTGTAAGCTCATCAACGTAGTCGAAGGTGCAAGTACTATGCTGCCCAACGTGCTCGTAGCATGTCATTGTGTCCGCGTAGTTGTCGGCAAAACCATACGAGTTTGGAAAAACCGCAAGCACGTCGTTGTTGTCCTCCTTTAGAAAAACAACGTCCTCGCTAATGCGCCCCTCGCTATCCGTTACGCGCAGAAACGACTGTTTTCTCTTAAGCTCATCGCTCGCCTTGCTGCGCGAGTCCGACACACGCTGACGCAGCCGCTCACGCAAGCTGCCCTGTACACGTCCGTCTTTTATTTTTCGTACCATGTTTTTAAAATTTAAAACCATACACTAATATATAATTCAAATCGCAAAACTAATCGGTTTTTGCTTAATACCTAAATTCGGTAAATTGAATCACAGCCATCGGCTGCGTTATGTCGTAGCCTTTAAACCACTCCCTCCAGTCCTCCAACGACAACCCGTCGTTTGCCGCCAAGTCATCAACGTCGGCACACTCTGTAAAGTCTATCTCAAAACAATCCAACGAGTCGTAGAAGTCCAAACGCTGCAGACCTATCCCGTCTTCCGCCGTGAGCCGCGCAATCTCCACCTGCTTGCTTTGGTACGGCTTGCCGCTCCACTGTCTTACGGAAAGGCACGCCGCGCCCTTCGCTATCTCCTGAAACCTCGCGTACCACAACAGGTAGTTGGCGCGTATCGTGTGCAGCTTCGTGCGCCTGAACGCATCTCCGAAATTGGTAGGCTCGCCGCTCCTCTTGTGACTCTTCGGAAAAACGCGGCTGAGCGTCAGTACATACGTCTTTAACTTCTTGTTTTCCATTGCTGTTTGTGTTTAAGTAAATACCTCTCGCTGTACACCTCAAAGCAGTCGCTCTTGCGGTACTCCTTGGTGACAACCTTTATGTCGTCGGGGAACAGCGTTACGTAGCAGTACATCGTGCCGTTCTTGCTGACGCGCCCCTCGCTCACAACCTCCGCGACGTGCCTAAGCGCAACAACGGGGTTAATGCCGTCCTCTATCGTTATGTGTATCTTCTCGCTCATATCATCATACATTTTATTTTTGCGCATCCGAATAATATCAAGAACCACACCACAAGCAGTAGATTCGCTATCCTCCTACTCCTGTCGCTGTCCCACTTCATACCGTACCCATCCCAACCTGTGTTACAATGGAACACCAACATATACAGCAACGCCAATCCGTTAGCCGCCATAAGAATCATAGTTATCTTGAATAACATATCTCCCATAATATCTACTTCACTTTTTTGCAGAATCCGAACTCATCTATGTGAACAATACAAGAATTCTCAAACAACTCCCGCTCAACCCAATCATCCTCAACAACCTTATATTCCTTAATCTCGTCGAATGTCCTAAACAGAACATTGTACACACAATGCGCGGGTTCGTAGTCTAACACAAGATAACCGTCGCTGATTCGTTTGAGAATCTGCATATAACCACAACCTGTGTCTAATACAACACCATTCTCTAAATCTGTATCTCTCATATTATTTCGAATAACTTGTCGCTAACCACATGGCTTATATCGGAGTCTAAGCTCTTCATCTCGTCGGGGTTGAGCACCTTGTAGGGATCAAACACGGTCTTCGGCTTAATGGTTGTGTTCTGCCCCCGATAGTTGAATATCTTCTGCGGGAACTTCTCCCGCAGCAGCAAGCTGTACAAGAAGTGCAAGTCCACCTTCCACGAGTTTTCAAACCTTGTTGGCGCAACCACGTGGTTTATGTGCTTGCCGTCCCAGTAAAGCAGCCCCCATCCCTGCGGCAGCTCGTCCGCCTTTATAACGTCCGTCGGGCACAAGTACCACCTGTACGCTCCCGCCTGCAAACCGCAGTTGGCTGCAACGTCCGATCTAAACCACTTCTTCTTGTCGTTTAGGAAGTCGGCATGGGTTGTCTTGACCTCAATGATTGCACTGTCCGTGCCGTTAAAGCCCCACACGTCCGCTTGTTCTGTCCCGTACGTACAAAGCTCCACCGTGACGAATTTAAACGCAATACACGCCCTGCAAAAGCCGTGTCCCCTATAACAAGGCTTGCTCGGACACTTGTTAACGTCGTGCTTGCGTTTGTGCAGCCACTTAGCCGCCTCGCAACAAAGCTGATAATGTAAGCTATTCGTCGCGCTCATTTGAATCGTCTTCTTTATACAAATACTTGCACCGCTGCAGCAAGTGAAGACATAAGGTCATGTACTTCTTAAGCTGATTCGCGCTTGGGAATTCGTCTACGTAGTCGTGTATGCCCATAAGCGTGTCGCAACCGCTGCAAGAGCCGTAATACTGATGCGTCACCACATAATCACCCTCGTCAGGCTGATACGTGTCTTTATGCAGTATAAACAGCTGCGTGCCCTGATAATCACCGTCGTCAATAACAGTCATGTCCGTATCGTACTCGCCTAAATCGTTTACTTTTAAGTACGGGTTGATTACCTTATCAAACAACAGCCTGACAAGTGTGCTGTACGCAGCGTACTGTTGTGTTGTGTGCGTCTTGAAGTACTCTTCAAGAATGCATTTATTGGCGTCCCACGCCTCTACGAACTCCTTTATCATTGCTACCGTTTTAGTTTGTTTAATAATGCATCTGTCAAATCAACAGCAGTCTCCGCAACGTCCTCGTTGTTGGCTTCCGCAACCAAGTGCTGACTTATCAGTGTGGTTAGTATGTCCTTCGCAATCAAAGTCCGAACAGGAATGCCATTCACATCCTTCGCTCTCTCCATCGCTATCTTCTCAACTCGCTCATCTATCTTGTCTCTGAATTGATTTTCATACGCTTCTTCCATTAACTCAATGGTCTTCTTTATCAAATCAGTAAGCATTATGTTGTGTTGTGATGTAATCCACCACTTATTAGCCTCGTTGAACACTTTCTCTCCTAATTCACTCATAACTATTTTATTTATTAAGTTTTAATTATTGTAATTAATCATCATCACCATCAAGTATGGCTTGGCAAACTGATGTGAATATATCCTTGTGTATTTTCACATACGAATCTTTTTTTTCCTCTAAATCCACCTCTTTCACTTCAAGGGAATTAATAATATCTAATATAAAACCATCTTCATAATATGCACCTCTACCTTCGGGAGAGCATTTTTTATGATTTTTCTGTTTTCGTTTCTCTATCTCCGCAACTAAAACGGCTTTGTCAATGTATTGTGTCATAGTTCTATTCTCCTTTCAATTGTTTTTTTCGTTTAAAAAGTACAATTCCACTTACATTAGCGGATATTTCGATATTGTTACCATTGTCAAAGACAATTCGGTATATCATTTTTGATGTACTAATATAGCCATCACCAACTCCTGTTTGGATAATATCCTCATCAATTCTAATCACACCTTTTTCCCCAACCTCAAAAGTATAGTTGGAACATTCAGGAATATCTAATTTATAAATTACATGTTTCATGGTTTATTCTCCTTTCGTTGCTTGTTTAAAATCTTTTTCAATGTTTTCGCTAATACAAATTTCGTCAAATCTACACCAAACGTAGTTTTTTATGTTTTCTTTTACCCACTCGCAAGCCGTGTCAATATCCACAAGATTGTCTTTTGGATGTTGGTCTGCCCATTGTGCGCCAGCCATAAACAACCTGACGTACAAATCCTGATGTTTCCCGCCGCCGAACACGCCGTCCAAATAAACATTTGCCGCCTGTTCGGTTTCCGATTCGCGCACGATGTACCGTTTCAACATTTCCTCGCGTGTCATACCAACCCCCTTTTCCTCCTCTTTCACTTCAAGGGAGTTAATTTTCCACAGAGCATCCTTATATCCAATAAGTCTGCCTTCTTTTAATCCATCTTCATAATCGATGCGTGTTGGACATTTGCTATATTTTTCCTTTAATTTATCTATCTCCGCTACTAAAGCGTCTTTGTCTATATATTGTGCCATATAACTCTTTTATTTATGTTTGTTTAATTATCCACATTGAAGTCCTCCAAAAACGTATCAATCTGATGCTCAAAATCACATTGTAGATCTTCTCTAAAGAACCCGCGTCTGTCCAACCACCGCGTAAACCTCATCAGCGTTGCCTTAACGTCCGCCGATGTAGGTGTTGGAGTAATAAACCGCATGTCGCATGGCACGTACTCCTCGCGCGCTTGTCGCATTTGTGCAAAAATCTCATCCATGATTACGCCAACTGATTAAATTGATAATTTATTATATCAAACACCCGCGGTCGCAAGTTGTCTATCTCGTTGGCAATCGCGGTGCATACGCACTTGTCAAGATAATGACCGTTTTTGTCGCAGTACTCCCAGTTGACAAACTGCTTGTTTTTCGCGTCAATAAACACGTGCAGCACGTCGTCCTCAAGCTTGTCGCGCACCTTGCAGATCTCCTCGTCCTTAAGCTCTAATGCCTGCAGCACGCTGCGCTCCACAATCTCGCTGACCGTTTCACCCTCACCCTTGAGAACCAAGCTGTTAGCTATCTTTTGAGCCAACTCCTTGTTGATTGAACTAATCATAAAAACCTCCTTTTCTTTAACTTGAAACGGCAGCAGGATTCGAACCTACCTCTCAACCCTTGACGGGGTGCGCATATTCCAAATGCTATGCCGTTTTCGCTTTTTGCTTAATCTCAACCGCATCTGTTGTTGTGGAATGCGGTCAGTCACCTAAAAAAGAACCTTAGTTTAACGCCGTTTCGGGCGATAGCGGAAGAGGCAGGATTCGAACCTGCGAGCCGCCTTTAAGCGACTGACGCGTTAGCGGTGCGCTGCTTTAGTCCACTCAGCCACTCTTCCCCTTTGAGGCGATAGCGGGAGTCGAACCCGCAGCAGATAAGGTGTTCCAACCACTCGTCTCTTGCGCCGTCACGTTCACGACGCTCACCGCTTAGTCTTTCCATACTCAGTGCATCACGTTTGCAACCGCTCCTCACCTTTCAACTTGAACTTTATACAACGGCATTCAACGCTGTATCATGCCTCCGTCTGTCCCCACTTGGAATACCACCGTGTCAATGAACTTCGCTTTGCAAGTATAATATTAATATTATTAACACCAAAGCTATTTTTTAAAGTGTTTGTCTTTTTCTACCGTGGTTTCGCTGATGATAAACCGCTCCGACTCCTTGTCCTCCTTAAAAGAGTACTCGTGTCCCACGATCTCTACAAAAAACTCGTCAACCTCCACCTCATCCCATTCGATGTAAATACGCTTATTCGCAACACCGCTAAACTTCAACCACATGCCGTTAACATTTAATCGTTATTTTGTCGTACTCTTTTGCAACGTCTGCGGGCTTGCTGATTATACGCTCGGGATCAATATCAAAACCCTCAAGTATGTCGTCAAAAGCCGCAATATAAATACAGCCGTCAGTACACATAATGCAGTCCAATCCACCGTCGTCAAAGTATGAGTACCCTAACAACTTCGCGAGCTCCCTTAAGTACTCGGGGGCAACCCAAACCTCAAGATGCGGACTTGTGTCCTTAAGACCATGCTGATGGTTTATGTTCCACCCGTACTGCTTGCACTTTGATTCGTCGTGCAAAAACTTGTATATATCCAACTCGTTCATGGCCATGCCCTTTCAAGCGCATAATCAAAATCTGTCTCGGTCACCTCGCTGACCTGATGCACCTCGTCGTCCGAACACGCGTTGTACTCGCAATAGGTGTCGATAGCTTCGCGCAGCGATTTAGCAACCACCAATCTGTCCTCAATTCTGAACACTCGCACAAACTTAAAACTGTTCGCAACGCTGTTCTTGAGCTTGGGCTGCTCTTCAATAGGTTCGGCGTTTGCCGCAATCCTATCCAACGCCGTCTTCAACGCGTCCTTTATAAGGGGAATCTCCTCGTCCTTGATAAAGTGCAGCTCGCCCTTCTTGTAAAGCTCAAGGTACTGATTCCCGTTCTTGTCGAACTCAATAACCAACTTGTAGTCCTCTTTGAATCCCACCGTGTTGTATGTTGGGATTGTGCCGCACTTGTATTTGCTTTCCACTGTTTTAGTCTCCTCGTAGCTGCCCGTAACATCAGCCGTCGTCAGCTTGTTCGCCGTAGCGTTTCTCATCTGTCTCATTTTGTTTGTTGTTTTAGTAGTTATACATATTTTACTATTTTTTCGTACTCGTTTTCCATATTAGCACTCCTTGCTTAAGTCAATAACAAAATCCGCGAGCTCTGCCTTGAATTCTGCGTTCTCCCGCGCATAAACCGCAATCAGGTGGAATAACGCCTCCATGTCAAACTCCTCCGCGATATTCGAAACGTACGCGCCGTCCTCGTCCTCCGCCACAATAAGATACGGATGCCCCGTCGCCGCAAGCACAAGAGGCGCTGCCTCCTCGTCCGATAAATGTATGATCTCCAACTTTTCCATGCTACTTGTTGTTTTCAAATAAGTCCTTAAAAATCCCGCCAATAATCTGCTTTGCCACGAAGTCGTCGTCGTCAAGACTCTCCACCCGCTTGATAAGGTACTCCTTGAGCTGCGCGTCCTTCCACTCCATCGACTGCATCGCGGCGTTTGTTGTCATCGCAACCATGTCCGACTGCGTTACCCGCGTCGGCGGCATAACCGAGCAGTTTTGCGCAATCTCCTCTGCTTTCTGCTTGTTCGTTTCCATAATATTACTTTTTCTTTAGAAGCGCACGTCCCCGTCAACCTTGTCATCCTCACAAAAGCCGTATAGGGGATGTATTTCGTTAATCAAGTTCTCAATTAGGTCAGCGGTGGTTGCAAACAAGTTTTGCTCGTCTATAACCTCCTTATAATCCACCTTACCATCCAACTCGTCCCAAACTTTTACATAATAACAAATTCGGCTTACATCCCCCGTTATTATTACGTCAGCCCGTATCTTTGTAATCTCCACCTCATACAAAGCGTTATCAATTAACGTGTAGCACCGATCGCCAACGTTGTACATCGTCTTTATTTCCATAGCTCTTTCCTTTTACGTGTCTACCAATATCAGTATTGAGTCCAAAGATAATATTTTTTTGTTATAAACAAGTAAAAGTTTATTTATTTTATGTTGCGGCGTTTATCTTTTATCAGCGGCATGATAAGCAAAACTACCACCGCAATCAAAAAGCTGCCCCAAATGGGTGCTGTCACCCACCACCAACTCCAATCAATAACGTGCGTAAGCTTTAGCGTAAGAAACACTATAAACAGCACCTCCAAAAAGCTAAGCCCCGCGTTGCCTTTAGAATTCTCGCTCATAAATCCTCCTTTGTATTATCGTTATCGTTTAACACTCGCATGGATGCGGTGTACGTTATTCCAACCCAATTGTCGCTCTTTTCAATGTTAATATAACGCGACGCGGCGTTCAAAATCTCCTCTTTGAGTCTGTGCTTGATGGACGGCTCGTACTCGTCTGCCAATGCCGCGTACGACACCTGCAGCAGCTCGGTTTTGTACATCGCCCACATCACACCCTTAACAAAGGCGTTCCGCTTGTCCGTGTTCCAATCAACGTCCCCCGTATCGGTGTGCCTTGTCTGCGGCGGGTAACGCCGCTTAGCCTCCTCGTGTATGCTTTCTATGTCTATCATGGCTTTGTATATTTAAAAGTTACACTCACTCGCAACGTCGGCTATCTCCCGCTCAATATAGTAGTCGATAAGCTGCTGCACCGTCATCGTCACCTTTTTGTCTCCGCTGTTGCAGAAAAACGAAACGGTTTGATTACGGTTGTTTAAGTCCGCCCACCGTGCACCCGCATCAAAAGCATTAAAAATATCATAATTTGTAAGCGCATCATCAGGCGGACAGAATTTTCTTTTGGAGTATTCTAACGCTTTGTTGGCTATTTCCAAACCCCTCTTGTTGTTTTCTTTTATCTCTTCTTCTTTTGTCATAATATGTGTGTTATTAGTGTTGTTGTTTATCTCCATATCAGTATAAGTGCGAGTGCGAACCATTCACCGCACATGAAGCCTATAATGAAGTACCACAGTTTTGTCTTGTTCTCCTTGTTCATAGTGTCACTCATTCCTTTTTGTAATACCTAATATCTGCGGATTAGTAAGAATGTTGTAGTCATCACACCACATTCCCGCTTGTTCCTTCACCCATTCGACAACATCCGATATGGTTGTGTCCTCGCTAAATGCTTTTGCGATTGATTTATCCTTGCAGTTACCATAGCAGTCGTATTGTTCTCTACACCTAAATTCGATAATGTATGTTTTTCCCATGACTTTTATTCTCCTTTCATTTTGTTCTTTAACCATTCTATTTCTTTTACAAGAGTAACATTATAATCTTTTTCAACTTTTTGGAGATTTGTTATTATATCATCTATCATTTCTTTATCAGACGTAG
>Ga0247609_10000375_pt1 | contig 64476 bp, 65 predicted proteins | sample 172DNAGHGlowgp2_FD_193487 | JGI IMG/M metagenome (GOLD analysis project Ga0247609, IMG submission 193487) | Sheep rumen microbial communities from Palmerston North, Manawatu-Wanganui, New Zealand - 1728 DNA GHGlow gp2 | ecosystem: Host-associated > Mammals > Digestive system > Stomach > Rumen ...
TTTGGATTCCATCTTTTTGTTTGATGTCCAAAATGAACTCCAGCTTCTAATAAATAACTTAAAGAAACTACGGCCATAAAAATTTCCCTCCTTCGTTAATTCGTCTGCCTACTTCTTCCTCACACCTCACCTCTTCGGCACTCGAGATCTAAGTCCATAGACATGTTTATTTGCTTTTTAAAGCCATGAATATTTTAACAAAAAAAAGCACTTATAACAAGTACTTTTTACTATTTTCTAGTGTTTTTTAGGTGCTAAATCTAATGTTCCTGTTGTTTCGTTATAATCGTTTAATGTTGCACCGTCTGCTACATCACAAATTAATGTAGAATTTTGGATTACTTCATATGGTAAAGTTGAAACTATTTGTGGTTCTCCAACGATTTCCCAATTAGATGCACCTTCGAATTTAATATAGCTGTAATCATCAGCTTGGGGAACAACTTTTGTTATAGTTTCAGTAGTTGTTTTACGAGCTTGTGTTCCATCTAAAGTATATCCATTTTGTGGCATATATACTACTTGACCATCAGTTCTAACTTTAATAGCGTCTACCATTGTAGTATAAGATACTTTATAGGTAATTATTGCTACATTTGTACCATTTGGAGTATAGAATTGACCATTAATATTAATAATACCCATATTTTTGTTGTTTAAACGTTCTAAAAGTTTTTGACCATCTACATATGTAACATCATAAGCACGATCAGTTGTTACTTGTTTTGGTAGCATTACATATTCTTCTGTAGTATAGTTCCCAATTAAGTCATCTGCTCTTTTAGTTTCTATTAAATTATGTACTGCTTTAGTTCCAAATATTGATCCAGCAACTAGTGTACCAGCTACTAATAATGTTAAAGCAACTGTTTTTCCTTTGCATTTTTTAGCACCAGTTTGTTTTTTAGCTGGTTTAAATGCTTCTTCTGATGCTCCTATTTCTTCATCGAATAATTCTTTATTCATTGTGTCTCTCACTCTTTCTTGTTCTTTTTGTAATTCCATTTCTTCTATAGAACCGGGTTCTGTATATAGTTTTTCGCTTGATATAGACATTATAATCCCCCTCTTTTTAACGGTGAATATACTACTATAAGAGCTTAGCTGTGTCAAATTTTTCTCATTAAAAAAAGGTATTATTTGTACATTAATACCTCGATAATAAAACCACCTTTTTTAGTTGTTTTTAAGATTTTATTAAACTTGTATTTACCATATCTTCTAATGCTAAAGATATCGCCTTCTTTGAGTACTCTTGTTGGTTTTACTGAATCCTCATAATTAAGGAATATTTCTTTATTATCAAATTTATTTAAAACGTTATTTCTACTTTCGTTAGTTATGGTACTTACGACATTGTCAATTCTTAAGGATGAAACAATGTATTCTTTGTTTAGATATTCTTGTTGGAAGTTTTCTTTTAAACTGATGTCTGCTTCAGTAATAATAACTGTTTCATTTTTGATATTTTGCATATGATATTTAATATCATCAGCAAGATGTGGAAGAACGAAGATGTAGAAGTCATCATGATATTTAACAATATCACCAAAACTATCTTCTTTTAATCCTTCTTTAAAAATAGTACCCATTATATCTTGATGTCTGACATTGTTTGAGCATTCTATTTTTAGTAGTTTTAATTCAGGTTCTGCTTTTTTATATAGAATAACCTTAGTTGCATCAGGATAAGGATAATAAACATTATATTCGTTTTTGTTTAGTTTTCCTTTGACACTCATTAGTTCTTTTAGAGTAAGGAAACAAGTATGCCCATGATTTAGTAGTTGACCTATTATTTTTTCGTCGTTGTAATAATTACTTTTCATTTTTTCTTTTTGTCCTTTTTATTAATAAATCATTTATTTTTTTAGCTAAGATTACAATAAAATAGTTAAAGAAAGCAAAGGCGAACATAACAGAATAACTAACTGTGTACCAACCTGTTATGTTATAGATACTAATTGGAATAAGAGAGATTATTACCAGAATTAAGATAGTTGATATATCATCGTTACCGATATTATATTGGTATTTGTTTTTATCATAATATCTATTTGCAAGTAAGTATAAATTAATACTTGAGAATAATAGTATTTTTGTTAAGAATATTTTCCCACTACTATGATAAATGCTAGTAAAAATGATAAAAATTGCAAAAAGGATTAGATTATCTAGATGGAATACTTTTAAGAAATTGTTTTTTATCCATTCGCTATTAATCTCATTTGCTTTTACGTCTTTTAATGTATTCTTACATAATGAAAAAAAATACAATAACCATGGTATAAATGATGCTAAAATCATTATCTTCTTCATACTATCTCTCCTTTTTTAATTATACAATATTTTTAAATAATATATAATATGTAAAAAGAATTTAGTTTTTCTACGTAATTTAGGCGTTTAATGGTATAATCAAAGCAGGTGGTATTATGTTAAGACTAATGATATTTATTAATAAATTAGTTACTAAAGTATGTAAATTATTTGGAAAAAATGGTTCTGTATTACCAGGATGTATAGTTTATGATTACTTACATCAAAAGAAAATACTAGAAAAGGTAAAGTATCCAAAGTATGTAATTGCTGTTACTGGTTCTTCTGGAAAAGGATCTACAACAGATTTAATTAATCATATTCTTACTGATGCTGGATATGATGTTTGTTATAACAAGAACGGAAGCAATGGTGTTCTTGCAGCTACAACTTTAATCTTAAATAATTGTAACTGGAAAGGCGAATTTAAACACGATGTCTTACTTCTTGAATGCGATGAAAGACATTTAAAATTGATATTTGGCAAGAATAAAATGACTCATTTAGTTCTTACAAATGTAACAAGAGATCAACCTGCTCGTAATGGTGAACCTAATATTGTATTTAATGATATTATTAAAGCGATTGGTCCTGAAACTAAATTAATAGTTAATGCTGATGATCCATTATCTAATAGATTAACTTATTTATTTAAAGACAATGAAATAGTTACTTATGGTGTTTCTAAAATGGATGATAGTTATGATAAACCTGTTTTAGATTGTGCAGACTTTGCATACTGCCCTATTTGTCATGAGAAGTTAAATTATAAATATTATCATTATGGTCATATTGGTAATTATAGTTGTCCTAATAAAGATTTTGCTCGTGGTAAAGTTGATTATGAAGTTAATGAAGTTAGTTTTGCTAAACATAACATTAAGATTAATAATAAGAATATTTATTTGAATAAAGATGTTATTTATGCGGTTTATTATACTGTTGCAGCATATGCTGTATGTAAAGATATGGGGCTTACTGATAAAGAAATAACTAATGCTATTAACGGAGACAAGTTAGATAGTAAACGTGGTAAAGTTTATGAACTAGACGGTCGTAAGTTAACTATGTTAGAAACTAAAAACGAAAATAATTTAAGTTATTATCAATCACTAAGATTTATTAAGAATCAACCTGATAAGAAAACAATTATTTTAGGATTTGATAATGTTTCTAGAAGATATCAATTCAATGACTTATCATGGTTATGGGATGTTGAATTTGAATTATTAAATGATAAAAAAATAGATAAGATTTATTGTATTGGTCGTTTTAGGTATGATGTTATTACAAGGTTGGAATTTGCTAATATTAGTAAAGATAAGATTGTCTTAGTTGATGATTTGTCTAAATTAATTAAAATGGTAAAAGCTGATAGTAAAGGTGATATTTATACAATGGTATGTTTCGATATGACTGCTAATATTCAAGCTTTGATTAAGGAGGACGAAAATGAAAACAATTAAGATTGCTCATTTATATTATGATTTATTAAACCTATATGGCGAAAATGGAAATATAAGATTTTTGAAAAGAGTTTTAAATGATCAAGGATTAGATGTTAAAATTAGTAAATTATCTATTGGCGATAAGATTGATTTTGATGCTTATGATTTCTACTACATTGGTTGTGGTAGTGATGAAAGTTTATTAATAGCTCTTGAAGATATTAAGAAGTATAAAGATGATATTAAAAAGTGTATTGATGATAATAAGTTCTTCTTAGCTACTGGTAATTCAATAGAATTATTTGGTACTGTAATATTTGGTGAAGATAATGATAATCCTGGAGCTTTAATTCCTTATGAAGGTTTAGGTATATTTGATTATCATTCTCCTATTGAAAAGACAAGAATTGTTGGAGAACAATATTATGAAACTAATTTAATACCAGAAAAGATAGTTGGCTTCCAAAATAGAAGTCATTCTCTTGAAGGATGTAATGATAATTTATTTAAAGTTATTAGTGGTTGTGGTTATTCAAGTACTAATAGTAGTCATGAAGGAGTTCATAGAAACAATTTCTATGGAACTTACCTATTTGGGCCATTATTAGTAAGAAACCCATATTTTACTGATTATCTAGTTCAAGAATTATGTAAGCAAAATAAAATTAAATATAAGAAACCAGATTATGAAAATATTTGGTATCGTGCTTATCATGAATACTTAAATAATTTTTATAGAGATGAAAAAAGTACTGATTAATCAGTACTTTTATTTTGCTTTTGTAATTCGCGGTCTCTTTTGGAATAGATACAACCGCAATAATCTTGTCTGTATAAACCATATTCTTTAGCTAGCTCAATGCTATGTTTATAGCCATTTTCTTTTTTGAAATCTGAATATAAATACGGAATATTTAATTCTTGTTCTAACTTAGCACCTATTTCGTTTAGTTTTTGGCTGTTTTTTAAAGGACTAACAGTTAAGGTTGTTGCAAAGTAGTCATAACCTTTTTCTTTGGCTACATTTGCTGTTTTACGCATTCTAAGTTCATAGCATTTAAAACAACGTTCTCCACCTTCGGGAATCATTTCTAGTCCTTTAGACATATCGTGAAATAAATCATTATCATAATCACAATCTAAAATATCTAATTTATTTTGATTTGGATATTCTTTAATGAAACGAATCTCTTCTTGTTTTCTTTTTTCGTATTCTTCTTTTGGTTCTATGTTAGGATTGTAATATAGAATTGTAATATCAAAGTATGGTGTAAGTGTTGAAATAACATGTGATGAACAAGGAGCACAACACGAATGTAAAAGAAGCTTTGGTGTTTCTCCAGAGCTTTTTATTTTATCTATCATTTCTAACATTACTTTATTGTAGTTCATTTTACTCCCCTGTTTCTTTTTTCTTTTCTTGTTCTTGTTCTTCGGCTTTCTTTTGTTGATCAGCTTTTTCTTTCTCAACAGCATTATAACTTCTAAATACTATTTTTTCATTATAAGTATCTAAATAGACATAACCTTTATTTTTTTCCATATCTGGTGTAGCAATAATAGATGTATATTTATTTAAATTCTTAATGTTAGGTATATCAATATAAACAGTATTTAAATCATTCATTTTTAGAATAAAACGATTGTTATCGATAATATTACCTATTTTATTCTTATAAGGACTATATTCAATTTCATTAACCATTTTTAAGATTTCATAATCTACTTTAGTTAATCCTTTAATAAGACCTTCTAAAATAGTATCTGGCGTAAAATTGATTAATGTTGGTAAACCCACATAATTATTGTCATTATCAATTCTAGCACCATTATCAGTTACGTATTTATTGTCATATTTATAGAAAAATAATACTTTTCTTTCTTTTACTTCTATTGTTATACGACCAAAGATATTTCTTTTTATTTTTACATCTTCTACTAAAGGCATTGTTTTTATGTTCTTTTTCATCTTATGAGTACTAACTCTAAAGATTTTAGGATAATCTTTAATGCCCGCTTTTTCGATTATTTCCACATCTTTTATTTGTTCGTTGCCTTTAATATAGATATTCTTAATATCTAAATTTAGTAAATAAAAAAGGACACCAAAGAAGATTAAAATTACAATAAGTAATCTTAATAAAGGTTTAAATCTTAATCTCCTCTTTTTTTGTCCTTTGTTACTCATTTTATTCCCAACCTTTAAATTCTTGTTCTATTACTAAATCAACGTTTGTTTTTTCATAAACTTGATCGTGGACGTATTCGATTAAGCCTCGAATATCTTTTCCTGTTGCATTGTCTTTGTTGATTACAAAGTTAGCATGTTTTTCTGATACTTCAGCTCCACCCATTTTGTATCCTTTAAGCTCACAAGATTCGATTAGTCTTCCTGCGAAGTCTCCTTCTGGGTTTCTAAATACAGATCCAGCAGAAGGATATTCTAATGGTTGGCTTTCTGCTCTTCTTTGTCTTCTAGTTTCAATCATTTCTATTGAGTTTTCTTTATCTCCTTCTTTTAAGAAGAATTTAGCTCCTAGAATGATATATTTGTTTTCTTCTTTAAACATAGTTGTACGATAGCCGTATGTAATATCTTCATGCTCGATTACTTTTACTTCCAAGTTTTCATCTAATACTGTTACTGATGAAATATAATCCATTATACATGAGTTATAAGCTCCAGCATTACCGTAGATTGCTCCACCTACTGTACCAGGAATACCAGCTGCAAATTCTACACCTGTTAAACCTTTTTCGACGCTTTTATTGACAAATACTGGTAACATAACTCCAGCTTCAGCGTAAGCCATGTTTAATTCTGGATGGAATTCCATACCATTTAATTTAGTTAGTACTAATACTGCACCATCGTATTCTTTGTCGTCGATTACAACATTAGAACCATTACCTAATATATAATATTTAATATTGTTTTCTTTTAATATTTTAATTACTGATGCTAAGTCATTAATTGAATTTGGAAGTATTAGATATTTTGCTTTGCCATCAATACGATATGTATTGTATTTTTTTAAACTAGCATGTTCTTTTACTTCAGCATAATTACTAAGTTCGTTTATCATTTGATCATTTCCTTTATTTTGTTGTAAATAACATCACTTGAGTTATTCATACTCATCTTGGCTAAATTAGACTTCATACTAGCGTATAAATCCTTATCTCCAAGCACAAGGTTAATTTTACTTGCCAATTCTTCAGAAGTCAAATCTTTTTCTTCAATTACTTCTCCACCGCCAGCATTCTTTATTTCTAAAGCGTTATAGTACTGGTGATTATTTGCTACATAAGGAGAAGGTATAAAGATAGCTGGTAGATTTAATGATAGTATTTCACTCATTGTTGATGCACCTGCTCTTGTTACAATTAAATCTGTATTTTTTAGTAAGGCAGGTAGATTATCTAAATATGGTAATACTTTGATATTATCACCAAATTCTTGATCTTTTACAAAGTCTTCATATAAAGCTTTTCCGGTTATATATAACACTTCATAATCTTCTTTTTCAGCCATTTTTAAGAAATCCAACATTTTTTTATTTACCGTTGCGGAACCTAAAGATCCAGCTACAACTACAACTAGTTTCTTTTTAGGATCTAAGCCAAGTGTTTCTTTAGCCATCGGTTCTAATGATAAGGCATTTTCGCCACATGGATTACCACTGTAGAAAACTTCTCCTTTGGCTTTTTTAAAAATCGAAGCTGATTCTTTAAATGAAACACCTATTAAATCGACTTTCTTTTGTAACATTAAGTTTGTTTTACCTGGATGTGAGTTTTGTTCATGAATAAATGTCTTGATTCCAAGTTTATTGGCAGCCATAATAACTGGGAAAGTTACGTAACCACCTATTCCAAGTACTACATCTGGTTTGAATTCTTTCATTAGTTTCAAGCATTTTTTATAAGCTTTTCTAATACAAAACAAATTCTTAATATCTAATTTGATATTAGTTTTGGAAAAACCATATATTTCTACTTCTTCATATCTAATTCCTCTTTTAGGAACAATATCTTTTTCCATACGATTATGTGTGCCAATATATAGAACCTCTGTCGATGGATCTTTTTCCATAAATTTATTTATAATTGCAAGAGCTGGATAAATATGTCCTCCAGTACCTCCTGCGGATACAATAATTCTCATTGTTCTCACCTACATTTATTATACTATAATTGCATTTCTTTTAGATATTTTTGCACTTTCTTAACGTAAAATCAATGTATTTGTTATATATAGTATTTTTATGGTTAATTATATGTTGCTTTTTTATTAGATAAATTTGCTTTTTACCCCTTTTGATGGTAGTATACGACCCATCAGGGGGGATTTAGATGGACAGAAGTAAAGATCTTAATATTATTGCTGATAATGTTGTTGCATTTATTGATAATAAATACAAAAATGATAGTGTCCCTCAAGAAATATTAAACTACCTATACTTAACTGTTACAGGTCTTTCAATGAGCCTTGGTTTGGAGTATGTAGATGATATTTTTAATGTTTTAAATAAAATCACTATCATTAGTAGTACTAGCTTAGAAAATCTAGATAATTATTCAGTTATTCCTTGTATATCTGAAGATGCTAGTATTAAGTATCAGTTATATATTAAAGATATTAGTGATGGTAACTATAGTACTTTAGAATTTATTATTAAAGAATTTATAAATATATTATGTATAAATAATACTAATATGGATATTAATAGTACTTTAGTATTTAATGTAATTAAAGTATTAACTATAGAAGATAGTATTAATAATATATTATATATAAAGAATTATAATATATATAATACTAAGTTTATTAATGCTTTAAATAGTTTTGAGGATTTATTAGATAATTGGTATTTTGCTAATGGTTATGAAAATATTGTTAATTTATTTAGACCTTTGTTTAAATTTAATTATATTAAAAAATTATTAATGATTGATTTAATTAATGGTAATTATCAAGATATATATAATGAATTTGATAAGGTATTAGGAGAAAATTCATTTATTAATATGTTAAATAGTTTGAGAAATATAAATCGGGATTTAGGTAAAAAGAATGTCCCTACATATAGTGTAGCTTGTACTTATTTGAATATTAGAAACAAATTTGTACAAAATTATATTTCTTTAAAATTTGCAAATTAAAAAGACATTTAGATGTCTCTTTTTTTATATGTCTAAAATTGATAATATTACGATACCTATTACAACTAAGGAGATACCAAAGTATTCTTTTTTAGTTAGCTTTTCTTTAACAAAAACTCTACCTAAAAGCATTGAAAGAATGCAATATGATCCAACAATTGGTGCTGCTATAACGGAGTTACCAGCCATTGCAAACACGTAGAAGAATTGACCTGCTGTTTCAAAAATAGCTGCCAAGATTTTTGGTTTTTCTTTGGCTATTTTAATAGTTTGATTCTTTTTCTTTAAGTAAATCATAGAAACAAAAGCATAAAAGGCAAAAGTTAATTCATATGCTACTAAGGCTGCATCTTCACTAATCAGTTCTAATTTATCTAAATAGATGGCATCTAGGAAAGTACCCATTCCATCTAATAAGCAATACATTAAAGGAAATATTATTGTAAAAACAATTACTTTTTCTTTAGTGTTTTTCTTTTTGTAATCAATTCTTTTTTGTTTGTTCTCTTGAACTTCTAATATTGATATGATTACGATTCCAATAAATATAAGAATAAATGCTATATAAGCAGGAATAGCAAGTGTTTCTTTAAAGAATATTAATAATAATATTGCAGTTATGACACCACTAGCATTCTCTATTGGACTAGCAATTGATAGTTGGACGAATTTGAATCCTTTATAACTAATTATCATACTAGTTATGTAACATAAGGAAACAGGTAAATATTTTATAACTTCAATAAGATCAACATCTACTCTATTTATTATTAAATAAATAAAGGCATGAATACCCATAACTAAACCAACAAAAACACCTGTTTTTAAATGGTTGTATTTTTCTTGACCTTTATTACCTATTTTATAGAATAAGTCTGCTGTTCCCCAAAAGGCAAACGATAGTAATGCACATATTAGCCACATATTTGTTATCAACTCCGAAGAGTATTTTATCAAATAAAAAGAATCAAGTAAATTGATTCTTAATTATTTAGCACTATTTATGGTTTTTTCTACTGCATCTCTTACTTTTGATTCGTTAAATGGTTTATTTAACATATCAACAATACTGTATGTAAATGCTTTATTAATCGCTTCGCTAGATGAATCTCCACTAATAATAGTTACTGGCATCTTACTTAATAAATTGTTTTCTTTCATATAATCTAAGACTGCAAAGCCATCCTTTTTAGGCATATTTAAATCTAGTAGGATAGCTTTAATACGATTATCTAATTCATGCTCTTGAATTATTTTTAAAGCTTCTTCGCCATCAGCAGCAAAAGCTAGATCATAGTCCATATCGAAAATCTTTTTAACAAAGATACGAATTACTTCTGAATCGTCTGCAACTAAAATGATATCGTTTGGTTTTGCAGGTCCTAGAGTTTCTGGATCTCCAGAATTACCATAAGTATCATTTGTTTCTTCAGCATTGCCTAAATAATTATCAACGATTCCTTGAACCTTTTTAGTCTCTTCCATTAAATTATCATAATTATTTTTAACAAATTCATAATCATTGTCTTTACTCTTTAATTCGTGTTCATAAGCTAGTTCAGCTAATTTTAAGAAGCCAAAGTATTTGCAATCACTTTTTAATGAGTGAACATATACTGCATAATTTGGCATGTCTTTGTCTTTGAAGTATTTTTCAATTTGAGCTTTCTTTTCTTTAAGACTGGCTTTAAAATCTTTAATCATTTCATTATAGGTATCTAAATCTCCTAATAGTTCTAAACTTTGATTAACATCTACTCCATTATCTCTTAAATATTTGATATCTTTCATTTTCATCATCCCTATTTTAGTTTTATCATAATATATTTATTATTTCAACACTTCATTAATAACTTTGTCTAGCTCTTCTTTTTTAAAAGGTTTTGCTAAATAACCATTAAATTGGTATTCTTCTAGTTTATCTTTTACTTCATCTTCTGATGATGCAGTCATCATGATTGTTGGTGTGTTAAAGTCTTCAATATCTCTAAAGTTCTTTAGAGTATTACAGCCATCTAATTCTGGCATCATTTCATCTAGGAAAATTAAATCATATTTGTTTTCAATGACTTTAGATATAGCAGCACTTCCACTAGTTACACTATCTATTTCAAAGCCATATTTTTTAAGACTATTTAGAGCTATTTTAAGGTTCATTTCGTTATCATCAACAACTAATACCTTTTTACTAGAAAAATCTGTATTTTCCGGGTTATTTGCAGGAATATCTACATTTATTTCTTTTTCTAGTAGTGAACTAGTATTCTTTGATAGATTGGAATTAGTACTATCTTTTCTTTTTTGACTAATGTATTCTTTAATAACTCTTTCTAGTTCTGGTTTTTCAATTGGTTTTGATAAATAGTCATTGAAGCCAGCATTTAAATATTCTTGACGCATACCGGTAATGGCATTAGCTGTTAGAGCTATTACAGGTATTTTAAAGTTAGGATCTTGTTTTAATCTAGCAAGTGCTTCTCTACCACTCATCTTAGGCATCATATCGTCTAAGAAGATAATATCGTAATTGCCATCTCTTTTAACTTTGTTTACGCATTCAATACCGTTAGTAGCAGTATCTATTGTAAAATGGTATTTACTTAATAATACAGATGCTACTTTTAAGTTCAATTCATTGTCATCAACGATTAAGATTCTTGCTCCTTTTGCATCAACAAATGTTGATTGAGAAGCTGGAGATTCTTTAACTCTAGGTGGTTCTACAGCTACTATTCTTTGATCAATTGAAATAGTAAACTTAGATCCTTTGCCATAAACAGATTGAACTACTATGGTTCCGTTCATTAATTCAACTAGTCTTTTAGTAATTGCTAATCCTAAACCGGTTCCTTCAATAGTTATTTCTTTTTCGACATCTAGTCTTTCAAATTTAGAGAATAGTTTTGGGATACTTTCTTCTTTAATACCTATACCTGAATCTTCTACTGATACTATAAGACGACAAACATCATCTTTTATAACGGATGATACAGTAAAGATTACATATCCTTCTTTAGTATATTTAACGGCATTAGTTAAGATATTAAGTATTACTTGTTTAATTCTTATATTATCACCATATAAAACTCTTGGTAATGCTGGATCAATGTTTACTCTAAAATCTAATCCTTTATCACCAATACGTGCTTTAGTTAATGCTGTTAATTCATCAAGAACTGACTTAATATCATATTCTTTATTAATTATTTCAAGTTTATTAGCTTCTATTTTAGAAATGTCTAAGATACCATTAACGATATCTAATAAGTTGTTGGATGCCATGATAATATCATCGACATTTTCTCTAGCGCTATCTGGGATATCTTCATCTTTTAATGTTTCACTAAATCCAACAATGGCATTTAATGGTGTTCTAATTTCGTGAGACATATTAGATAAGAAATCGGATTTAGCGTTATTAGCTCGGTCTGCTTGTTCTTTAGCAATCTCTAATTGTTCAATCATTTGAACGTCTGGATTTTCAATTGTAAAGTACATTAAGAATGTAACGAAAGTTTCAACAAAAGTAATAAGTAATAATTCTGGATTTTTTCTTTGAATCATCATGGTTATTGAACCGATAATCATAAATATAAAAAGCGGAATGTATTTTTTTAATTTATTTTTATCAAATCTAGACAAAATCATTATTAAACAAGCAATAATCCAAATGCTTGAAATGATGTATACAGCATCAACTGATGGGCCATAAGTATAGACACCAATATCTCCGTAATAATAGTTTATTGGCAATAGTATAATTAATAAGGAAGATATAATCATAGGAATACCAAATACATATTTTTCTATTTTTAGAATCTTCTCGTGATTTTCGTTTTCTTTATCTAAAAAAGATACAAGGAAAATGTACGACAAGTTCAAACATCCCCAAGTAATTAAATATAGTAAATATCCTTTTGCGACAAGATAGAATAACACTTTAGGTATGCTATCGTGATACCAAATAACAAAAAAGCATAATAAATGTAGAATTTGGCCAACTATATTGGTAATTATTATTTTTCCATAGATTTTTGTTTCGTAGTTATTTACTCTTTTTTTAGAGAAATAAATATAGGCTAACATGACAATAAACATTAAGCCTAATACTGTGTAACTTAACAAGCCCATACTAGCCACCCTACTTTCTCTATTATCATTTTATCATAAATTCAGTACATTAGGTAAAAAAAAAGAATGCTATTTCTAGCATTCTTAATTTATATTTCTTTTCTTTTTATAGTATATATAGTTTTTTTTATCAGCGTTTTCTGTTCTAGCTATATTTTCTTCGATATTTATTTCAATTGGTCTAGCAAATTCTTCTAGAGACATACAAGCTTTATTAATTATGTCTTTTATATATTCTTGACTAAGTTTTAAGTCTGTTCTTAATGATACGTAAGCTACTGGGCGTGGTGTTGCACCAGCATCAGATTGAACAACTATACAGTCTTCTACTACGCCAGAAGATAATATTACATCTTCTACGTTTCCTGAGTATACTTTAACAAAGCTTCCTTGTCCGTCATCAGTAATAAAGTATTCTCTAATTCTAGCACCCAATTTGAATAGTCTTCTTTTTTTACCATGAACAGATCCATATGTATCTGAAACAAACCATATTTTACCATCGTCGCATTTTATAAATGATTTTTTAGTTGATTCTTCACGATTATAATATCCGGCTGCTATTGTTGGACCAGTAAACATCATTAATCCTTCTTTGTCTTCGCCTAAATCTTCTAATGTTTCAGGATTTACTGCTTTTGCTTCAATACCATTCATAAGTAAGAAGTACTGGCATAAACCAAATTTAAGTGCAGCTGCTGATCCTAGTTCACCGAAGCCGAAACCATCGATTAAAATTGGATTACATTTTAGTTTTCTTAATAGTTTTAATAATCTTCTTTTTTCGCTGTCGTGATATTTTTCTCCACCAGTTACGACTTTTTTAACGGCTTTCATGTTTCTTGTTTTTAATTTTCCTTGTTCATCACTGATTTCTAATAGTTTGTAGAAATTAGGAATTGCTTGGATATTGTCTATTTCCTTAGCTAATAATTCGTCGAAATCTATTTCGTTTCCTTTTTTAGCTGGAGGTAAGATTAATGTTTTACCCATTAGTATTATCATCATAGTACTGTTGATTGCTGAATATGGGTATTCTTGTGATACTACTCCTAATGCTTTTTCATTATCACATTTTTTAATGCCTGTTGTTCCACAAACAACATCGACCATATTTGAATAAACTCTGTTTTGAATTATTATTGGTTTTGGATCACCACTTGATCCGCTTGTATATAGAATTGAAGCTACATCTTCTGAATTCACATCTTCATGATATACTTCTTTTATTTCTTTTCCTTTAGCGATTGCATCTTCCCATCTTATAATTCTGATAGATGGATGGTTCATTTTGAATCGCTCAATTGCAGCTTCAGAACACTTTGGATAAACTATTACATTTTTGATTTTTGATTCCTCTACTACTGATGATAGTGTATTTAAATTATTTTCATCTGTAATTATTGTATTTGAATCAAATGATATTAGATTATCCAACATTTTTTCTCTTTTTGATCCATTAAAGATTCTTGCGTTTACTAATCCTAAATTATTTAGTCCTAAGAAACCAATGACTCCTTCAATCGTACTTGCTGAACAAACTGATACATTTTCTCCTTTTTGTAGGTGTAAGTAATTATGCAAGTAATTTGATAAAGCATTAGATTCTTCCAATAATTCCTCGTATGTTAAAGTTCTATCTTGAATTAAAGCATCTTTTTTAAGTATTTCTGGATGCTCAGAAATTATCTTTAGTAAGTACTTATATGGAGTTTCAATGCCGTTTAATAGAATACCAGCATGGAAGTCTTTTACTAACTTTCTGTGGTGCTTATCATTCTTAGCCATTAAACCATATGTTAGTAAATTACTTACTAACACTCCATTTACAGATAATTCTGTTTTAACTTCATCAAATATTTGTTGAAGTTTTTCTTTTGATAGATTCTTTCTCATATTTTCACACCCCTGTCCTGTCAACTAATATAAGTGTACAGTAAAATGCCCATTTTGTCTAATTTTGCTATAGTTTTTCAATTATTTTTATGGCCACTTTTATACCATCTACAGCTGCTGATGTTATACCTCCTGCATAGCCTGCTCCTTCACCACAAGGATAAATACCTTCTAAATTACACTCTAAGTCTTCATTTCTAGTGATTGTTACTGGGGAAGATGATCTAGTTTCTACTCCTGTAAGAATAGCATCTGGGTTAGCAAAACCCTTTATTTTTCTATCAAAATAAAGAATTCCTTCTTTTAGGGTTTTATTAATATAATCAGGAAATAATTCATTTAGATTGGTTAAGGTATAACCTGGTTTATATGAAGGTATAATAGTTCCTATACGAGTAGATGGTTTATTATTTAGATAATCTTCTACTCTTTGAACTGGTGCATAGTTATTAGAACCGCCCAAAATATATGCATGATGTTCTAATTCTTCTTGAAAATACATTCCCGCTAAAGGATCAGTACCAGTAAAATCAGTAGTTAAAACATTAACTAATAATGCTGCATTAGCGTTTTCTTTATCTCTTTTAAATTCAGACATACCGTTTGTAACTATTGCCTCTTTATTAGAACTTGATGCTATTACTTCTCCCCCAGGACACATGCAGAAAGTATAACAGCTTCTTTCATCGTTATGATAAGCTAATTTGTATTCTGCTGGTGGTAAGTTTAACTTAGTGTAAGTTCCATATTGTGATTCATTAATCATTGATTGTTTATGTTCTATACGGACTCCTACTGAGAAGTTTTTTCTTACCATATTGATATTATTATCTAATAACATTTTATAAGTATCTCTAGCACTATGACCTATAGCTAATACTAAACAATCTGTAGTAAATTGTTGATTATTTGTTACTAATAAATAAACATCATTTTCTTTTTTTATGTTGATTAATTTAGTATTAAAATGATACTCTCCACCCTTAGATTCGATATATTCTCTAATGTTTTTTAGTATTTTAATTAAATTATCAGTTCCAATATGTGGATGTGATAGATAAGTTATTTCCTTTGGAGCGCCAAATTGATAGAAATAGTTTAAAACATCCTTGATTAATGGTGAATTAATACCTGTAGTTAATTTACCATCAGAAAAAGTTCCAGCTCCTCCTTCACCGAATTGAACATTACATAGTTCATTTAAGTGACCAGTTTCCTTATATTCTTTTATATATTTAATTCTTTCGTCTACAGATGATCCTTGTTCTATGATAATTGGTTCATAGCCGTTATCTACTAGTGTTAAAGCACAGAATAATCCAGCAGGACCTGAACCTACTATAATTGGTTTATAAACACTTTTTCTTTTTTTGTTTATTATTTGTTTTTCTAATTCTTTTACTATTTTTAAATTAGGATATTTGGATTCATCTTTTACTTTGATATCTAATGAATAGTTATAATGAACATTTTTCTTATCTCTAGCATCAATAGATTTTTTTACGATACTTGCTTCAATAATATCGTTTTGATCTATTTTGTTTTTCTTAATAGCTTTAGAAATTATTTGTTCTTCTGATAAATCTTCATATATTTTAATATTATCTAATCTAATCATAGACATCACCTACCTTATTTTAGCATAAAAAAAGAAGATTTTTAATTATCTTCCCTTTGTTTTTTCCTCTGTTTCGTTAAGTTTAAAACATTTATCTCCGATAAGAACATAACCTTCCGGTGCTTTCATTTCATATACTGCAGTTGCATTTATTACTGATTTTTCGCCATTTTCGTTATATTTATAGCAATGAGCTCCGTCCAATGTGTAACCAGATGGCGCAACATATCTAACTGTATATATTGGTTCACACCAATCTGTTTCATCGATATCAAAGCCATAAGCATAATCGCTTTCTGGTTTTGGAGCTGGTTGATTGAAATATTTGTATATTCCATAGCCATTTAATGCTACAACACCTGCTAAAAGTACTGCTAATGCAATATCTTTTAGTTTTCTCATTTTTCTATTATGTCTTACTAATTCTTCTTCGTAATAGTTTCTAAATGTTTCTTCTTTTGTTACTTTTAAAGGTTTACCATTTAATTTAGTAATTCTACCTTCATTATCGTAATTATTCATCAAAATCCCCTTATTTTCCTTTAACTGTTTCAGTAAACTCTACTTGTTCATCAACAGCTTGTTCTGTTGCATATGAATACTTTTCTTGAATATCTTTTGCTTCTTCATGTGCGCAGCGGTTTAAGCCACCAGCTGTAAGAACCATAAGTACTGCTAGAATGGCAAGTAAGCGTTTCTTTTTCAGTTCTTTTTCGTTATAGTTGGCATTTTCTGTATGTGTAATTTTATACATTTCTTCTTTTTTCATAGATATCACTCCTATAACCAAGTAAATTATCTCATTTAAAGGCTTTTTTAGTCAAATTTTGCTATAAAAAAATGAGATAATATTATCTCATTGCTAGTTTTAATAAGGCAGTTAATTTTGCTAGAATACTATCATCTAGTAATTCTTTTAATTCATTATTCTCTTCAAAATAGAATTTGTATTCATTACTATTCTCTTTAACGATATAATCTATATCATTATAGTTAAATATTTTAAAAATTATATTCTTTATTGTCATTTTAATCACCTACTATTTGAAAACGATATTACCAAGATACATTTCTTGATCCATTCCATCGTATTTTATTTTACTGCTCATTCTTACTACTAAATCCTTATTAGCTATTTCGCTATATGGTTTAGTATTTATTAGTCTTATATATTGGTTATTTTTAACTGTTATTGGTTCACTTAAGTTCTCTATTACTATCATTTCTGTGGATATTAAACGTCCAGATTCATCATATTCGTCGATGAACGCTAGCGGTTTACCTTCTTTAGTATAGTATTGATCTAGAAATTCACAGTATAAAATATCTCTACTTTCTATTTCGTCTACTATGTATTCTCCCCTAGAAATAGTGGTATTTCTTCGATATTTAGATAAAGCGTAATCGTTAGTTTCTTCGTCTAAATATAAAGTATTGTCACTTTGTAGTGTATGATCAACAAATTCTACGGCAGCTTTTTTATAGCGTTCTTCTCTATCGTTTCTTACAATTACAGCTCCTGTTGTTACACCAATGGTAATACCAAGTGCAACACATATACTTAAGAATTGTGCTGTCTTTTTTGCACCAGTTTTATTCTTTGCCATAAAATCCCTCGATTTCGGGATTTATTATAGCTTTTTTATAGCTTTTGTCAATTCTATTTAGCGTTTGATACTACTGTACCAATTTTCTTACCTTCAACTACTTTCTTTAAATTACCATGTTTATTAATATCAAAGACAATTATAGGTATTTCATTGTCCATACATAAGGTTGTTGCAGTTGAATCCATTACATTAATATCTTTATTATTTAGGACGTCTAAATACGTTAGTTTAGATATTTTTTTAGCATCTTCATGTTTTTTAGGATCTTTATCGTAGATTGCATCTACATTTGTTGCTTTTACTAACGCATCGGCATTTATTTCATTTGCTCTTAGAGCAGCTGCAGTATCTGTTGAGAAGAAAGGCGAACCAGTCCCACAACCGAACACTACTACTCTTTTTAGTCCTAAATGTTTTAAGGCACGATCTTTAATATAATATTCTGCTATTTGGCGCATTTCTACACCTGTTTGGATTCTTACAGGTACGTTTATTTGTTTAAAAGCATCGCCAATAGCTAAAGCATTCATAGTGGTTCCAAGCATACCAATATAGTCTGATGTGCAACGATCCATTTGTTGGTTTGATCTACCACGCCAGAAGTTGCCGCCACCGACAACGATTCCAACTTCTACCCCTAAATCTACTACTTCTTTTATTTCTTCGCATAGATTTAATACTTTATCGAAGTCAATTCCTGTTCCCTTTGAACCAGCAAGTGCTTCACCGCTTAGTTTTACTAATATTCTTTTATATTTCATAACTTCCTCCTTAAAAAAAGACTTATTATTTTAGAAAATAATAAGCCTATATAGAAAAAGAGATGAATATGTTTTTAGAAATATTATTTCTCATATTCATCCCTCCTATTAACATTATGTTACTATAATTTAGTCTATTTTACAAGTTGATTAGTATAAGTAACAGTAGCGTTCATTCTTATTGCATTACTGATTTGATCTTCACTAAATCCAAAGTATCTCATTGTTTCTATGTCTTCTGGAGTCCATACGTAACTTCTATCACTATCTAAGTTTACTGCTATGTTTCCTTCTAAACTTTTAGCAAAATTCATTGAATTTGTTAGGTTAGCTTTTAGTTCATCGTCACCTAATGCTAACCAAGCAGATTCGCCTGTTTTACCATCAATACCGTTGTAAGCAAATGAGTTTGGATAGTATTTTGTATAACCAGCTATATTGTTTAAACATAGATTATATCTACTGTCTAAGTTAGTTAAGGTTTCACCAAGTTCTGAGATATTATCGATATTTAAATCGATCATTCTAACTGTTCCGTTTACTTCTGCAAAGCAATATACTTTATTGTCTTTAACAGTAAATCTTGGATATCCTGTAACATAAGCTCCTTCATTGTATAGAGCTGTAAAAGCAGCTTGTTCTATTGTTTCTCTTATTTCAGAAGAAATAGTACCACAAGCAAAGTTTAGATAAGCATCTAATGCTGGTTTTAGAGTTATATTTCTTTGACAGAATATCTTATAATCAAATTTAGCATCTGCTAGATATTCATTATACATATCATCAATATCAAGATTTAGTACTTCACTTGGTCTAGTGTTAGAATACTCATTTATTTCGTAGTTATTGTAAGCATTTAACATGTTAGATAATTCAATTGCTTTGGCAATTTGCTCTGGAGTAACGTAACGATCTCCATAATTATCGTAACCAAGGAAATGATTATTGATTGTATTAGCATCATTTACTTTGATTTCTGTACGATCTTCGTAAGTTTGTTCCTCTCCTATAATATTTTCTGAATCAACATGTGCAGCTGCTGTAAGTGGATTTGCAAGCGCCATTGTTGTAACTAAAGCAAGAACTGATACAAATTTTCCTGCTTTTTTAGCCCCAGTTATAAGGCTTTCTTTAGAGACTTTTGTCATAAATTCCCTTCCTTTGTGCTGTTTATTATAATACGTGTTTTAATAAAGTCAATTTCAAGTATAAAAAAAACTTCAAATTTCTTTGAAGTTTATTTTTTTTCCAATAATTCTTGAAGAGTTGGTAGTAAATCTTCATTTTTAGTTTTCCTAAATTCGTTGAAGATTTGCGCTATTTCTTTGTAGTTATCATTATCAATTGGTTTAGTATTCATTACCTCTGTAATAGCACTAGCTTTTCTAATGATTTGGTTTCTTTCTTCTTCAGATAGACCTTCTTCTACTATTTCTTCTGGTTCTTCTTCCTCTTCTTTAGGTTCTTCTTTAACTACTTTTGGTTTTCTAGTTAATTCTTTAATTGAAGATATTGTTTTTAGTAGGCTTTCTAATGTAAATTTACCATAGAATGAATTGTTTTTATTATTCTTTTTGAAATTAATAATGATATCTTGATGATTATAACCATTTATTATTATTTCAATATTTTGGTTAATTATATCGTAATATAAGTTTTCGTAAATAATCTTATTAATAAATGTTGTGAAATCTTTCTCATTCTTATTAAGTTTTTCTTTAATTTCAGTTTTTGTTTCATCCGTTAATCTAGATAAAGATGCTTGTTTTTCATTAGTATTTTTATTAACTATTGATATTTCATAATTGCCTTCATTGTAATCTAGGTTAATAATGGATTCACCTTTATTAAATAATAAGATATTTGGTGAAATATTCTTATAATAATAAACACTCATCGTTATTGTGTTGATTAATAATAATTTTAAGTATTCTTGGTCTTTTTTTGTCTCAGATTTAATTATTTCAACAGTCTTCTTATAACCATCTAAGTATTCTTTTTCAGTATTACGGTTAATATAGTATGTATCTAATAATTCAATCATTTTATCTATACTTATAATTGCAATAAAATCAACATTTTCTTCTAAATTGTATATTAAAATTTGATTTCTTGGTAAAGGACGATATGTTAGATTAGTTAAACTATTAATTAGTACTTCTTTTAGTTTATTTTCATCTACAGCCCTTATACGAGTGTTTTTACCTAAATATTTATCTGCAGCTAGGATTATCTTTAATAATCCTTTAAACTCCTTAATTTTAGGCTTATTCTCTATTAAATAAACAATTCTTTCTTGAATAATATTTAAATCACCAGTAATTGGTTTATCATATTTTTCTTTTTCGATGATACTTTTTAAAATATCATCTAGATCTTTATAAGTAATATATTCTTTATTAGTGTCAGTTTTTAACTCGCTTGCTTCTAAAATTCTTTTAGCATTAAGATTTAAACTTCTAATTTTACCTAAATAGTTAGCTAATAGAACTAAAAATGATAGATTTATTTGATTACTATTTTTTAATACTAATTCATAGTTTTTCTTAAAGTTTTTTAAGATTGAACGAGAAATTTTCTCTTCTTCTTCGTTAGCAACCATGCTTTCTATTTCATTTATCAAGTAACCTGTAATATTTTGATAGTAGTTAATTGGGCTTTGAATATTAATTATTTCTGCAATATTTTTAGCTTCAGCAATAGATTTAGCATCATTTTCAAGAGCAGCTTTTAAATCAGGTATCATTCTAGATAAATCTTTGTTGTTAGATAGTATACTTAAAAAACTATTATAGTTTAGTTTATTAAAATCAATTATTAATGAAGGCATAATATCTGCATCATTAAAATCATTAATTGAATCTAATAGAATATATTTATAAAGAGATGTTTCTTTTAGATAAATTGAATAAGATTTATATATTTCTTCGTTTTCAGAATTAACTAAGGTTACAAACATAGTATATAAACCTTCGGTATTTTCTTGTTCTAAATCAAAACGAATATAAAGAGTATCTTTTGTTTGCTCTACTTTTTGTCTTAAAATAGATGCTTCTGGGTAGAAATATATTGTCTCTTTAGCGGAATCTTCTAATAATGTATAATCGTTTAAATTGATATATTTTCTTATGGCCATCTTAGACACCCTTTCTATTATATATATTATAACATATAATTAATTTTACTGAATTAAAAAAGTTATACTATTCAGTATAACCTTTAATTTCAATTGCTGTTATTACATAATAAGTTTTTTGTTTACCATATGAACAAGTTTGAAGCACTAATAAATTAGAGTTTTCATCGTAATCTAGTTTTCTACTTTGAATCGCATTTTTTTCTAGTATTTTTACGTGTTCAACAAAATCTTGACCAGTTTTGGTAATCTTCATGTGTTCAAACGCACCACTAACTTCTTTAATAGCTAAAATATGATAAATTCTTCTACCAGAATCTGATTGAAAAATAATATACTCATTTTTATCAAAGAATTCTTTATTCTTAAATTTTTCTAATTTACGGAATGGAATGTTATAGGTACGTGAATTATGTCCATAGATGTTTATTTGTTTATCTGTAACTTTATTTCGGTAATCTAAGAATTCAGTTCCTTTATTGTCTTTTTTCTTAGTTAGTGAATGATTAAGATAGAAACTGTTATCTTTGGTTTGTGTGATTAGGATATTAAATAAATCAGGGATTTCTAAACGTCCTATTATTTCGTTGTTTTTATATTTTTTTCTAGTAGCTTCTAAATCGATATCTTCTGAAGATTTGATGTTTATTTTTTCTTCCTTTTCATCTACAGTTATTATTTCTGATGATTCTGAATTGATTGTATTTGAAGGCTCTGTCACTTTTTTTGTTTGGGATGCTAGTAAAATGCACGCAAAAACTAAAATAATTGCTAGAAGTATTTTAGATATTATTCTTTTGTTTTTTTGCTTTGTTTGCTTCATATTCCTTAGTTCCCTTCACGGTTTTATATTGTATAACAAGTATTATTATTTTTCAATTTTAACTAAAAAAGAAGACTAATGTCTTCTTCTTACATTTACTATATTAGTACATAATAATACTAAAACTGCAAAGATTAAACCAATAATTATAATTAGAATAAACCTTGATTCTTCTTGTCTTGTAAATATTTTATCGTTTAGATAAACACTAAATGTATCGATTACTTCGTCTTCTAATAAAACATCAACATATCCTAAATTAGTACCTTTTTTAGTACCAGCATCTATTTTATCGACGATATGATATTCTACGCTAATTTTATCAAATTCTTTATCAGTTAAAGTTTCTTTTATATCATGATCTAATGTAACTAAGTACTCACTAATTGTTCCATTTTCGACAGTAATTCTTTTTAAGATTTTGCCTTTAGGAAGAATCGTTCTTTCTTCAAATTTTAGTGTAGCTAAATACTCATATATTTTCCAAGAATCTAGTACGTGAGTTGATTTCCATTGGTTTTCTTTGCTATGCATTGTTATTAACATATAATGTGTTCCATTAATTGTTGCAGTAGATGCTAATAATAAACCAGCTTCCGGCGTATAACCAGATTTATTACCAGTAATAAGGTTAGAATCTAAGCCATGGAAAGAAGCTATTGATCTTGTATAATTTATGGATTCTAAACCATTAGACATTCTATAATATGTAGTATTAAAGATCTTTTCAAACAAATCATTTTCTAAACAAGCAGATAATAGAATAGAAAATTCTCTAGCCGTCGAAATGTTGTCGTCTCCACGACCAATGGTATCAGAAAAATGTGTATGATTTAATCCCAAAGCTTTAGCGTCTTTATTCATTTCTTGAGCAAACTTTTCCATTGAACCACTAATATGAAGCGCTAAAGTTTGAGCGGCATCCGCTCCAGAGGTAAGATTTGTTGCATATAGTAAATCTCGATATGTTACAACATCTCCTTCTTTTAAACCTACTTGAGTGAAGCCCCATAAAGCTGCAACATCTTTTTCGGTTATTTTAACTTTTTTATTTATGTTAGGAATCCTTTTAATTGCAGTATATAATGTTCCTACTTTAGTTAATGATGCTAGTATTTGTTCTTTATCAGGATTTTTTGTATAAATAATACGATTATCATCACGATTTATTAGAATAACTGAATCAGCAGTTACATCAACAGGTAATTCTAAAGCTCCAACTAGTGATAGTGATAAAAAGAAAATAAAAATAGTAAGAATTATCTTTTTCATTTTATCACCTCTTATTCTACTTATATTATTCTAACAAAAATACTTGGTTATTTCAATGTAATCAAATTGTCTAACATTATGTCAATTTAACTCTTTAACCTCGTTTAGTTTGCTAAGTTGTAGTATAATTTTTTATAGAAAGAGGTGTTTGTATGCTCGTCTTAGCAAAAGCTGCAATGGCGATGATGTTAGGATTCCTGTTTTCGATAGTGGCTGGTATTATTTTGATTCCACTTTTAAGAAAATTTAAAATTGGCCAAAATGTTAGTCATACTATTGGGGAACGACATCAAGCTAAAAATGGTACACCAACAATGGGTGGATTAATTTTTATAATCCCTACACTATTAACATTGTTATTATTAAAATTTAAAGGTAGTATTGAATTTTCATCTAACTTAATCATTATTACCTTTGTATTTATTAGTTATGCTGCATTAGGATTTGCAGATGACTGGGTTAAAATTAAACACAAAAATAATAAAGGTTTAACAATTTTATTTAAGTTATTGATTCAAGTTATAATTGCTTTAGTATTCTTCTATATCTATGTTACTCATGGTGGAGCAATGACAGTAGTTGTTTCATCATTAGGAATTGATGTAGATCTGAGATGGTTATATGGTTTATTCATATTGTTCTTATTAGTAGGAACATCAAATGCTGTAAACATATCAGATGGTCTTGATGGCTTAGCTGGTGGTTTATCAGCAATTGCTTATTTAGCATTCGGACTTATAGTTTGGAGTTCAACTTGGATTGATGGTTATGAAGAAATGGGTATCTTCTGTTTTATACTAGTTGGTACTCTATTAGGTTTCTTAGTATTTAATGGTCATCCTGCAAAAGTATTTATGGGTGACACTGGTAGTTTGGCATTAGGTGGTGCACTTGCTGCTGTTGCTATTCTATCAAAGCATGAATTATCATTAGCGTTAGTTGGTGGTGTATTCGTAGTTGAAACATTAAGCTCATTAATTCAAATGATAGCAATTATCTATTTCAATAAGAAGATATTCTTAATGGCACCATTACATCATCACTTCGAACAACTCGGATGGGATGAGCAAACGATAGTTAGATTGTTCTATGTAGCAGGTTTAATTCTTGCAATGGCCGCTATTACATACGGTGTATGGATGTAAAAAAAGACTAATTATTTAGTCTTTTTTATTTGCGCTATATAGAAACCTTCATAATATTCATTAGGATATAAAGTTAAAGTCCCTGGAATATCATTTTTTAAGGTTGGTAAGCTTTCATAACCATTTAAATTTAAATGAATTATTTCTGCATTTGGGTTATTGTCTAACAAGTATTTTACAACTTCGTCATTCTCTTGTTTTAGAATACTGCAAGTTGAATAAGTAAGAACACCATCTTTTTTTAGAAGATTAAAAGCTTTAGTGAGTAATTGTTTTTGAAGATTAGTGCTTCGATTTACCAATTCTTCATTAAAGTCTTTAAGTGTTTCATTTGTTAGAGTCCCAGATCCTGAACAAGGAGCATCTAAAAGGATTTTATCAAACGAATAATAATCATCTAGGAAACGAGCATCTTTTTTGATAATATTTATTTTTTTAGCTCCTAGTTTATTAATATTGTATTCTAAACGTTCATATCTAATTTGATTTTTTTCTACAGCAGTTATTAGTGCCATATTATTAGCTAAAGCTTGTAACTCTGTAGTTTTACCACCAGGAGCAGCTGCCATATCTAGAATGTTTTCATTTTCTTTAGGATTAACGAATAAAGGTGGTAATTGAGAAGATAAACTTTGAAAATAAATTAATCCATCTTTGTAGATAGATAATTCTTTTAAATCTTCTTCTACTTTATTATTAATAATTAAAGCTGTATTACTCCACTCTATTTCGGTATAATCTATTTTATTTTCATTTAGAATATCTTTAATATAATCAACATTTGTTTTTAAAGTGTTGATTCTAATAGTTAAAGGTTTATTTAAGGCTAGACTATTTTTAACCAATGTTAAAACGTCATTATTGTAATCTTCAATAATTTGTTTTTGAAAAAAATCTGGTAACATAGTTATCACCCCAATAGAGGTATTATACCATAAAATAAAAAATAGTATTAGTTATATCTAATACTATCCTCTGTTTGAATTATATGTAATATATATTTGTTTGCATTTAGCGGTCATTTCGTCTTTCATGTCTTTTGTTAATTCCATATTACCATCTGTTTGTTTAGTTGAAACTATTGATGATTTACCTGCTAGATTACCATTAACGAAGACTGCTAAGGTTGAATCTGTAACGTCTTTCTCATTCATTTTTTTCATCATTTGTTGATAATACATATCGTCAACATCTGCTGCTTTTACTCCTTCTTCAGTTTCTTCTTTAGCTAATTCTACATAATAGATTACATCGATGCCTTGATTTTTAGCTTGTTTAATTAAATATGGAACTACACTACGACTGTATTTACTCTTTTTAGAACCAAAGTAAACTAAGAAGTTTTTCTTTTCATCTATTAAACTAGATAGTTTTTCATATGTTGTATAAACGATTGGGTTTTCTTCATCAATCGTAATAGTTCGATATAAAGATCCATCTTCGTCTTGTGTTTTATTTAATGATTCATATTCTTCTTTAAATTTTACAGCATCTGTCCTTAAATCTTCTTCTTTGCCACATCCTACTAAAGGAATTACTAAACATAGTAATAATATTAATAATAAACTTTTTTTCATATTACCCACCTCTATTATATGTACATTATATCATAAAAAAACTCAAGTATGCTACCTGAGTTATTTATCTGGACATATATCTTCTAATTCTAGTGGAATTCTTTGATATGTTGTTTTGCCAGCTTTTTTTGTTTCAATTTCAAGATATAACTTTGCTTTAGTTAAATCTTCACAATCAGATTTATAATCGTCAATATTAAATGTTACTTTTGATAAATGAGCTTTTAAAGAAACATTTTCTTCTTCTTTTTCACATTCTTTTATTTTAGTGCTTTTGCCTTTATATTCTTCATATAAAGTGGCTTTAATACTATCATAAATTGTATCGTTTTCATCACCTTTATATACTATATCTGAAATATAGATATAAGTTTTTCCATTACTTTTAGCTACTGTTCCTGTTATTTCATAATCAGAATTATTAGTAGTAACTTTTTTTATTAAAAGATCTGTTTTATTACCAATTACATATATTAGTATTAAACCAATTGTTAATACACCTAATACTATGCTCCAAATTTTTAAAGTCTTTTTTTGTATAGGTGTAATTTTATCTTCTCCATTTAAGATATCATCTATATTGATGTTAAATTCATCAGATATCTGTTTTAGAATAGCAATATCGGGTATATTCTTACCATTCTCCCATTTGGATACTGCTTGATAAGTTACTCCTAATTTATCTGCTAATTCGGCTTGAGTAAGGTTATTATCTTTTCGAATCTTTTTTATTAATTTTCCAATGCGTTCTTGATCCATATTATTCATCCTTTTCAAAATCTTCTAGGAAAGAATGATACTCTCCATTCTTTTTAGTTCCTAAAACACATTCTAGGTTTATATTGTCTAAAGCTTTAAAGATATTATGATCAATATCTTTATTCTTTTCTTTAAATGTTTTTATTAATTCTTTCATTTCTTTTCGTTTACTGAAATCTTGGTCTAAAGATGCTTTTTCAGTAAACTTACAAGCACAGTTTAAGAATGTTAGTTCATTATAGTTTTTCCAACTAATTATCGCTTCTTCATGAACATAGTATAAAGGTCTTATTAGATCAACACCTTTAAAGTTATCACTATGTAATTTAGGAAGCATTGTTTTTATTTCAGCTCCATAGAACAATGATAATAAAGTAGTTTCTATAACATCATCAAAGTGATGACCTAATGCTATTTTATTACAACCAAGTTCTTGAGCTTTATTGTATAAATGTCCCCTACGCATTCTTGCACACATATAGCAAGGATTTTCGGGATTTAGTTTATTTGATACTTGAAAGATATCGGTATCAAATACTTCAATTGGAATATTCATTTCTTTTGCATTATTAATTATTTGATTAAGGTTTTCTTCTTTATATCCAGGATTCATTACGACATATTTAGCTTCAAATGGTACCATACCATGTCTAATTAGTTCTTGAATGCATTTAGCTAGTAAAAAGGAATCTTTACCTCCGCTAATACAAACCATTACTTTATCGTTTTCTTCAATAAGTTTATAATCCTTGATGGCTTTTATAAACTTAGACCAGATTTCTTTACGATATTTTTTAATAATGCTCTTTTCTATTTCACGATATCTTTCCATCGAAATCACCTTTTATTCTATTACTTTAAAATCTGTTTCTTTTAAACTTTCTTTTATTTTTTCTAAATCAATATTTTCGTTAGCTGTTAGAGCAGCTTCTTTTTTATTTAAATTTACTTTAACTTTTTTTACGCCAGGAATAGATGAAATACATTCTTCTACTCTACTTGCACAATGTTCACAGTGCATACCTTCTATTTTTACTATTTGTTTATTCTTATTAAATAACATATTTATTTCCTTTCTAATTTTATTCTTTTTAATCTTAGTGCATTTAAAACAACAGTTAAACTACTTAACATCATAGCAATAGATGCTAGCATTGGATTTAATTCAATCACTTTTATTACTCTTAATGCTATTAAAACCATTATTAAATTATAGATAAATGCCCAAAATAAATTTTCTTGAATATTATATATTGTTTTATTAGCAATTGTAAATAAATCGTTTATTCTATTTAAATTATCATTTAATAATATTATGTCTGCAGAATCAATTGCAATATCTGTTCCATTACCTATTGATACACCAATATCTGATGTCGATAAGGCGGGAGCATCGTTAATTCCATCACCAACCATCATTACTTTATATTTTTTCTTTAGTTCTTTTAATTTGTTATTTTTTTCTTCAGGGAGAACATTAGCTATTACTTCTTCAATACCTAGTTTTTTAGCAATGTGATTAGCTGTTATTTCATTATCGCCAGTAAGCATGATTACTTTAAGATTTCTTTTTTGTAAATTTTCTATTGCTTCTTTGGCTTCTTTTCTAATAAGGTCACTAACACCTAATAATGCTATTACTTTATTATCTTCGATAACATAAATAATACTATTGCCTTTTTTAGCTAGTGATTCTTCATCTTTTTGGTATTTATTATCTATTTTTAATTTATTAAATAATTTATTATTACCAACATATATTTCTTTTTTGTTGATTATTCCTTTTAAACCAATACCTGGAAGATTAACAAATTTAGATACTTCATAGATATCTTTAATGTTAACGAAAGCTTCCTTGATTGGATGAGTTGATTTGGTTTCTAAACTAGCAACTTTTTTTAAAATTGCCTCATCACTTTCACTACTATAGTTAAATATTTCAGAAATACCTAATTTACCATAAGTTAGAGTTCCTGTTTTATCGAATACAACAGTATCTATATTATTTAGATTTTCAATTGTTGAACTTGATTTGATTAGAATACCATTCTTAGTAGCAACTCCAGTTGCTACTATTATTGCTAATGGTGTTGCTAGACCTAAAGCACAAGGACAAGCTACTACTAAGACTGTTATAAAAGTATTAATTGCAATTTCAGGATGAAAGATTAAATTAATTATTAATGATAAAGTAGCAATGGCCATAATTGTTGGAACAAAATAACCACAAACAGTATCTGCTATACGAGCTATTTTAGGTTTAGTATTGGTTGCTTCAACAACCATTTTAACTATACCTGAGATAGTTGAATCTCTTCCTATTTTCTCAGCTTTATACTCAATATAACCATCATAGTTAATAGATCCTGCGATTATTTTACTTCCCTCTTTTTTCTTAACTGGTTTTGATTCACCGGTAATGAATGTTTCATCAACATGTGTTTCACCTTTAGTAATTGTACCATCGACAGCTATTTTCATTCCTGGTTTAGCTATCAGAATCATTCCTTTTGTTACTTCATCTAGAGTTATTTCTTTTTCTTTGCCATCAATAATAGTCAAAGCTTTATCTGGTGTTATTGTTACTAATTTTTTTATTGATTCTTTGGTACTAGCAGTACTTTTAGATTCGATGTATCGACCTAGTTTTAAGAAAACAATGACACAAGCTGCTGAATCAAAATAAAGATTAGTTAAAGCAGGTGGATTAATATTAGTACTTTGAAAAGTATAAAAGAATATAATTATATTAGCTAAGCTATATAGAAATGAACTAATAATACCTATAGATACTAAAGTATCCATATTAGGTGTTTTATGAATTAAGTTTTTATAACCATTTTTTAATATATCAAAGCCATAAAATAAGAATGGTATAGTTAATATTAAAGATAGTATAGCAACACGAAGATGATATGCATCCCATTTATAAAAATGACGAGACATTGATACTGTCATTAAAATTATTAAAAGAATTATAAAAAATATTAAATTTCTAAGTTTTTTATGATTGTCTTTTTCTTCTTTAAATTCATCGAATTCCCCGGTTGAAGAAAAACCTGCTTCTTTAACGAATCTATTTAAATCTTCAATAGTTAATTCATCATCATAGGTAATATTGGCAGTTGCCATTACTAGATTAACGGTAGCATCAAGAATATGTTCTTGTTTATTTAGATATTTTTCTAAGCCACTAGAACAAGCTGAACATGTCATGCCTTCGATACCTAAAATAATCTTTTTCATTGTTATCACCTACATTTTTAATTATAACATAATAAAAAATCTCTTTCGAGATTTTATAAATACCAAAGTTTTTCTCCGTTTTTACGAACTTCTTTAATGATTCCGCCACCTAGGCATTCTTCACCGTTATATAAAACACATGCTTGTCCTGGAGTTACTCTTTTTGCTGAATCATATTTAATTAATAATTCATTATTGTCTAGATATTCTACTTCTACAGGGATATCTTCCATACGATATCTAAATTTTGCAGTACATTCATTTAGTTTTTCTTCAGTTAGTAAGTTAACTTCTTTTAAAACGCATGAATTAGAAGTTAAATAATCGTTTTCTTCACCTATACAAATGTATAAAGTATTCTTTTTTATGTCTTTACCTACAACAAACATTCTATCTGTAGTACCACCAATATCTAATCCTCTTCTTTGACCAATTGTGTAGTACATTAAGCCCTTATGTTTGCCTATTACTTTTCCAGTATCAATATTTATTACATCGCCAGGTTGTTGTTTTAATTCATTAAACATATATTCATTAAATGAGTCTTTTATAAAACATACATCAAAAGAATCTTTTTTATTAGCATTTTCTAACTTGTTTGATCCGGCGATTTTACGAACTTCTTCTTTAGTTAATCCTTCTAATGGAAAAATTATTTTTGATATTTTATCTTTTGGTAAGTTATATAAGAAATAAGATTGGTCTTTATTTAAATCTACACTTCTATATAATTTACCATTATCAATTTTGGCATAATGTCCTGTAGCTATGTAGTCGCAGTTGTATTTTTCCATATTATCAAATAAGAATTTGAATTTGCATACTTTATTACAGTGAACACATGGATTTGGTGTTAGACCATTAGCATAGTCATTGATAAAGTTGTCAATTACTAGTTCTTTAAATACTTTTTCGTAATCTTCTACATGATGTTCTATGTTTAGTTTTTTTGCAGCGTTAACTGCATCGGCAGGATCAAAATCGGGGATGAATTTAAAGGTTAAGCCAACTACTTCGTAACCCATTTTTTGTAGTAAAACGACTGCTGCTGATGAATCGACTCCACCACTCATTCCTAATAATACTCTTTTCATTAAACCACCTACTTATTCAATTTATCAAATAAATCGACAACATCGTTCATTACTTCAGGATCATCATGTAATAAAGCATCTTTTACACAAGTATTAAGATGACTTTTTAAGATTTCATTACCAATACTTTTTAATGATTTATTAATAGCAGATATTTGAATTAAAATATCTTGGCAATATCTTTCATCATTAATCATTTGTTTAACACCTTTAACTTGACCTTCAATAATGTTTAGTCTTTTTGTTAATTTGTTTTTTTCTTCAGTTGTTCTATGCTTTACAACATTACAACCTGGACAACCTTTACATTTTTCCATGCAAATCACCTTTTATAATTATATACCCCTATTGGGTATAAGTAAAGTTTTATCTATGTTTACCAAAAGCTCTATTCATTTCTTCTACTATATCTTTTTTTAGTACTTTAGTCTTTTCATGTAGTTCATACATACTTTCTTCTTCTCTTCGAAGTCTTCTTTTTATTCTAAATCTTATATCATCTTGAAAATCAAAAGGATTAATACTTCTCTTTTCTGAGTAAGTTTTAAATCTTTTTATTCTTTCATTTACTTCATCTAAAGTTAAACCTTCTGCTGCAATATCATAATAAGGTTTATATCTTAAAACACAAGAATCAGTTATGGAAACTTCTTTTAAAACTAAGCCATTTTTAAAGCAGTATAAACGATCTCCATTATATAGATCTATTCCATATAGATTGTCTTCATGCTCGATTAAGCCAATAACATGATTAGCTGGGGACTTTCTTGCTTTATTAAAAGCATTATTTCCTTGGTAGCAATATAGTTTATTTAATGATTCTCCTAGTTTGTTAAATATATCTTGGTGAATTTGAGTATAGTTTCTACAACATCCTTCTCCTCTAATTATACTTGTTCCTAAACTTGAAGATATTTCTTCGTCGGGATTTGGAGATTTTGATTCCATATTCATTTCGTTTGATAAAAAGCCATTATTTACTAAATAGGATATTATCATTGAACAATCTATAGCATTTTTATATCCCAGATTTCTAATAAAGTTGGCTACAATTTCAACTAATTGGTCGTAGTTATAAAGTACATCAGCAAATTCTTTTTTCTCTTCTTCCCATTTTCTAGTATTATCGCGATATGATTCTTCAAAGTATCTTATACATAGAGGGTTACCATCAAGATAGTTATCTTCGTCATATGGATTTAATGCCATAGTATCCCTCCTTCATAGATTTGTTATTATAGCATAATTTTGTTGAATTATTTGCTTTTTCTACTTATAATAACTATTGTTGTTTAGGGGGATTTATATGTATACAAACGATATTATTAAATTTATGGACAATATTAATACTATTATTACTTTTATTGAAAGTGCACTTCAAATGGATGAAATAATAGAATTTAAACTAACAGATTTAGGAGATACTATTACTTTTTCTATTCAAAGAGGAAGTCATAATGTTCCATGTGTTGAAATAGATAAAATAGATGATGATTCTCTAAAGGTAATATATGCTTCTATTGCTGCTAAATATCAATCTAATATGGAAATTGGTGCTTTGTCAAAGTTTAAAGGAAAAGATGTTACTTGGAGTTTAGCTCCTGTAATTGGTAATAACACATTAGTTGAGTTTATTTCTCCTAAGGAAAAAGATCAACAATGGTTCTATGAAGAAATTGAAAAAAGTACAATGCAAAAAGGACTAAGATAGTCCTTTTTTATTTTATTAATTCACCATTAACGTATAAGTGATATCCATTTAAAGTAATGTTTTTGTTTGATGGATCATCATTTTTCAATTCTTTAATATGCATATTTCCTGTTAGGTTTAATTCTGAATCTTTAGATAGATAAACACTTACGTTGTTATCATTAATAAATCCAGTATATGAAGAGTTATCTATCATGTTTAATTGAACCTTTGTGTTTGTTAATTCAAATTCACCAAAGATAACTTGATTTTTAAGATTAATAGTAACGTTACTATTATTAGCTTTTAAGAATTTGTTACTGCCAATATTAATTGCTGTATTTTCTAAATCAATTTCTGATGTTGAATTGTCTATTACAACAAAAGAAGCCAATTTATAGTATGGTAAGTTTTGATTAACATTTAGACTTGAATTAATACTTTGGAAAACGCTTAATTTGTTTTTTTCTTTAGAAGACATTAATATAGCAGATTCTTTATATCCTTCAGCATCTCCACCACCAACGATTAAAGAACTATTATTAATAACAGCCTTACCATTATCTTTTATGTGAGCAATACGTGAACCGTTGGCATTTCCAGTTGATTCAGTTAAGATAGCTGCTCCAGTTGTTTCAATTATTGGTGAACCAGATCCATTTGTTTCTAATAAAGCTTTATTTAAGCTGATGGAACTTCTAGGATGGTTTATTTTTATTGCTGGAGAATATTTTACCTTAGTATTAATAGTAACTTGATCTCCTGTGATGTTTCCTTCATTTGTTGCTACTAGACCCGGTGAATTAACTTTTAGTGTATTGATAGTTACTGATGATAAGATACCTCTAGCTTTTCTTCCATTTATAAAGATGGCAGACGAACCTGTGCCATTTGTTGAAATTACTGTTTCCTCTACTTTCCCAATTGAATTGTATGTTACTAGGATAGCACTATTTAAGCCGTTTTTATTAGAGGCATCCAAATCTGTTGAGTCTCCATCTTCTTTAGTTACTTTAGCATTTCTTAAAGTAAGCATTGATTCATTAACAACTAAATAACATACTTCATCTTCGTTTTTGGAAGTACAAGTTCCATAGTTAACTATTTCACTACCATCTTCATATTTAACTCTTTTGTATTCAGTTGGTAGTAGTTCTTCTTTTGTTGGGTTTATATGATCTTTTTTATGATGTTTAAGAAATACTAGTCCTACAGCAAGAAGGATTAGTAATATTAAAACTAGAATTGGTATTATTCTTTTGCTTTTAGGCATTTTAACCCTCCTTTATAGGATACAACCAGGATCCTTTTCTTTGTAACTACCTGTAGTTGCGTAAGTTAGGCATTTTAATCCACCACGACAAGTGTTGGCGAATTTACAACTAACACATTTTTTGGGAATAGAGCTCATTTGTAAGTCTTTTAAAACCGGATGGTTTTTATATAAATCAAACATATTATCTTCTAGTAGATTAGCAATATGAATTGGCATTCTACGACATGGAACTAAATCACCATTTTCCATAACAGTTAATAGACCTCTACCTGCTTGGCATTGATATATTGGTCCTTCGCCAAGAATAAATTGTAGCGCACGGCGACGATCAACTGTTGTGAATTTACCTTCTTCGATTTGTTTACGTCTTTTATCGTCCATTATTTTTAGCCATTCTTGAGTTTCTTCTTGAGTCATTGCAAAGTTATTGTCTCTTTGGTCTCCTAATGGAATGTAACGATCTGACCAAACCATATTTCCACCCATTTCGGTTACGTAGTCAACTACTTCAGGTAATTGTTTGTAGTTTAATCTAGTAGCAGTAAAAGATACAGAAACTGGGATATTATATTTTCTTAATAGTTTAATTGCTTCACCAATTTTTTTATAAGTTCCTTCTCCTCTAACGTAATCGTTAGTTTCTTCATTTCCTTCAAGACTTACTTGAACGAATTCTGGATTATATGAAGCAATCTTTTGTGTTAATTCTTCAGTTAGTAAAGTACCATTTGTCAGAATTGCAAATGAATATAAATCTGTATCTTCTTTAAATTCATCTAATAACTTGAATAAATGAGGACAGAATAACGGCTCGCCACCTGTTAAAGTTATTAAACCTCTAGCATCTTCCTTTCTTAATAATTCACGATATTGATTTAGAATTTTTAATAAATCTTTATAAGGTAATTGTACAGGTTTATGATTTTCCTGATAACAATGTTTACATCTTAAATTGCAGGCCTCACTTAAATGCCATTGTAATGTTATGTATTTAGCCATTTCCATTCTCCTTTTTTATCATCATATATTTATTATACTTTTTTTGGCGAATAAAGTACATAAAAAAAGTAGAGTTTCTACTCTACTTCATCTTAATAATTTTCAGCTTTTAGTTCAAAATAGCTTTGTGGATGAGCACATACAGGACATACAGCTGGTGCTTTTTTGCCAATTACAACATGTCCACAGTTACGGCAAATCCAGATAGCATCTTCATCTTTAGAGAATACTACTTCGTCTTCAATATTCTTTAATAGTTTACGATATCTTTCTTCATGATGTTTTTCAATTTCACCTACTGCTCTAAATTTAGCAGCGATTGCTTTGAATCCTTCTTCTTCTGCAACTTTAGCAAATTCAGCATACATATCTGTCCATTCATAGTTTTCACCATCGGCTGCTGCTTTTAAGTTTTCAACAGTTGAAGGTACGTCTCCACCATTTAATTCTTTGAACCACATTTTTGCGTGTTCTTTTTCGTTGTTTGCTGTTTCTTCAAAGATAGCTGCTATTTGTTCATAGCCATCTTTTTTTGCTTTTGATGCAAAATATGTGTATTTATTTCTTGCTTGTGATTCGCCAGCAAATGCTGTCATTAAGTTTTGTTCTGTTTTAGATCCTTTTAGTTCCATAATAAAGCCTTCTTTCTTCAAGTATTATATCAAATATAAAGCCTTTATACTAGTGTAAAAAAAAGAAGATTATTAATCTTCTTCTATTACTTCCTGAACTTTTTCTAATGATATTAATTCACTTATTATTTCAGTTTTTGTTAGTTTCTTTGTATCGTATGTTAAGCTGATTTTTAAAGCTTCATTCTTTTTGCTCTTGATGACTTCTATATCTTTTTTCATTGATTGAACATGTATTTCTTCTTTTTTAAAGTATTTTTGGATGTCATCAATTGCATTTGATGCTTCGTCTGCTACGGTAATAACTAGATTAACTCCTTCATATCTTTCGAATTTTCCTCTTATTTCTTGATTATGAGAAAGGATTAGGAAAACGATGATAGTTGCTACGATAGCTGCAGGATAATAACCCATTCCAACAATCATGCCAATAACCGTTACTGATAGAATGCCAGCAGCTGTTGTTACACCTCGAACATTAATACCATTTCTAATAATTGTACCAGCACCGATAAATCCGATACCTGTTAGGATTTGAGCAGGAATACGAGAGGCATCAATATCATAATATTTTGCCATATATGTACTTCCCATAACAACTAATGCTGATGAAAGACCTATAATGGCATGTGTTCCAAAACCTGCTGGTTTATTCATAGCAGATCTTTCTAGTCCAATAACTCCTGCTAAGAAGCAACTTAATAATAATTTAAAACAGATTTGAAAGAAATCTGTGTTGACTACGTATTGTATGTATTCCCACATGAAAAAACACCTTCTTTATTCTAATAAGATATTACCATATTTTATTGTTTAATTCAATCATATAAAAAGGATGATTACTATTCATCCTTTTCCTTTTTTGGTTTTAATTCATATACATCATCACAAGCTTTGCATACATTTTCTGAATGAGTAACAATTACTACACATTTGTTTTGTTTAAGTTTGCTAGCAATAACGTCTGCTAATTTGTATTCGTCTTCTACTACTAAAATTCGCATTGTTACATCCTTAATCCTTTCTTTTGATGGTACTCTTCTAATGTAAGATTATTTTCGGTGATTTCTTTAGCTAATTCTAAACCAACATATCTAAAATGCCATGGTTCAAAATTATATCCAGTTATATCTTCTTTTCCTTTTGGATATCTTAAGATAAAACCAAATTTATAGGCATTAGCAAATAACCATTCTATTTCTGGATCTGTTTCATTTTGTTCTTCAATCATTTCGCCATCTCGTCTAAATATTACATCAAAAGCCAAACCTGTTTGATGTTCACTTCCTCCTGGAGGAGCTACATATTTTAATGCATGATCTAAACCTTTTTCTAATGCAGTTGCATTAAATACTCTTTCTTGATATTCATAAGAACGATATGATGAATCAATAAAAATTTCGTAGCCGTTTTCTTTTGCAACTAGTTGCATTTTTTTGAATTGAAGATATGCTTCTTTATTTAATTGATTAACATAGGTTTTATCTATTTTTGAACCAGTTGGTTCGTTAATAATAACCATATCTTCGGGAATATAATCTTTTGATAATAAGTTTTCTTTGTTTACTAACATTTCTAAATTCATAGTTAATCACCTACTAATTATTATAATATATTTTATTAAATAAACATTAAAAAAAGATTGAATAATCAATCTTTTATTTAAGCTTTAGGTCCGTCACTAGATAATGTAATTTCAATTATTTTTTCTCTACCATCTCTTAAAACTGTAAGTTTTATCTTATCGCCAACTTCATGTTTGTATAAATTGTATTTTAAGAAAGATGAGTTTGTAACTTCTTTACCATCAATCTTTAAGATGATATCTCCTTTTTCTAGACCACCCTTTTCTGCTGGAGATTTTGCTTCTACGCTTTCAACTATTGCTCCACCATCTTCTCTATCTAATAATGTTACACCTAAATATGGATATGTAACTTTACCTCCTGCGATTAGTTTTTCAGCATTTCTCATTGCTATTTCAATAGGAATGGCAAATCCCATACCTTCGATTTGAGCACTTGCTAGTTTCATATTAGTTATACCAATTACTTCACCATTACTATTACATAAAGGTCCACCAGAGTTACCACTATTGATAGCTGTATCTGTTTGTAATACTTCCATTACGCTTGATGCTCGCGAATTTGTAGCTCCAACTTCTACTGCTCTGTTCTTTCCAGAAATAATTCCTCTTGTTACTGTCCAACCATATGTAGATGAATCTAATGGTGCACCTACAGCAAAGGCTGTATCTCCAACTTTTAATTTGTCTGTAGATCCAATTTCAGCAATAGCTACTACTTTATCTTTTTCTACTCTAAGAACACCAACATCTGAGTATGAATCACTACCGATTACTTTAACAGTTGCTCTTTTGTTGTTTGAAAACAATACTTTTACTTCAGTTGCTTTACTAATTACGTGATCGTTTGTAAGAATATAACCATAGTTTCCATCGGCTTTATAAACAAAGCCAGAACCTGTTGCATATAGTTGACCTCTAACATAACTTTCAACTACAACTGTAGCATCGTATACTTTTTCGACAGCATCAGAAATACCTTTATCATTTACAGTTACTTCTTTAACTGTTTTTGTTGTTTCAATTACTAGGTTTTTCATATAGTAATTATAGAAAAAACCAAATGCTATTAAGCATAGTATTAAAGTAACAAAACATGAAAGTATTGGATATATTTTTAGTTTTGTTTTAAATGCTGTTACTCCTTGCTCACTTGCTTTTATTTCGCTAGTTTGTTTTGCCTCTGATTCTTTTATTTCTTTTAAGAATTCGTTACGCATTTCTTGTTTTAATGCTTCTACATCTATTGAAGGCTCTGCAGGAGTTTCTTCTTTTTTTGGTCTACCTTTCTTTTTTTCTTCAACATATTGGGTTCCACAATTTGTACAAAATAGTGAACCTTCTTTTAATTCTGCTCCACATGAAGCACATATTCTTTTTTCTGTTTCCATTTTTGTCTTCCTTCCTTGTTTATTCTAATTCTCTTTTATTAAATGAATATTAAATTACAAAACATAAAAGCCAAATAGTACACCACAGGCTGCACCAATTAAATGCCCGAGATGGGATACGCGATCTTTTTTGGCTTTGAAAACACCAGCAAATATTTCATTAACTATGTAGAAAATGAATATTAAGATTAGTGTTATAGGTATCTTACCAGCTTGGATATTTACGAATGATGAGATAATAATCATCATAAAAACATTACCGGATGCTCCTAAGATACGATTATTAGTTAATAGCGTATTAATAATTCCCGTTACACCACTTGTGATTACTAACATAATAAGTAAATTCATAGTTCCATATTTTTCTTCAATCATTGGACCTATTAGTAAAATGTATAGGAAGTTATTGGAAAAGTGTTGCCAATTTTCGTGACCTATACAATGAGTAAATAGTCTTACATATGTTAAGGGGTTAAATACTGAACTTCGATATGAAGAGAAAAACCATTTGTTTGTTTTTCCATGTGTTACTTTATCTAACCATAATGCAAAAAGTGATATGAAAAAATAACTAAGTATTAATACTGAATTGTATTGTAGGTAATTAAAATATTTCATACTATCACCTATTATTAATTATAGCACAAAAAAAAAGAGTTATTCACTCTTTTCTCGATTAAATTTTTCTTCAACTAGTTTAACAGGTAATGACTTGTCTCTTAAAATTTCATGAATAGATAAATCATTATGAATATTGTAAATAATTTGAGCAGCTAATTCAGAACAATCAGCAACATGTAACCATTTGGCTTTTTTGTATTCTTCAGGAATGTAAGATAGATTTGTTGTATATAAACCATCAAATTTCTTTAGTTTATAGTATTCTTCAAATTTTTCGATACCTTTAGTAAATAAAGCGTAAGTTACAACTACATAAATGTATTTTACTCCTAGTTCATTTAATTCATCTATAACATCAAACATTGATCCGCCTGATGAAATCATATCGTCTGATACAATAGCAGTATAACCTTTTAAATCACGCATTCCACTATAATCATGTGCGATAACCGGATATTTGCCATCAACTAAGTTATTGTAATCTCTTTGTTTATAGAAGCTTCCTGCTTCACGGTGAATACTCTTAGAATTAAAAGAGTTAAGGTAAACATTTCTTCGACCAACGGCACCATTATCTGGAGCAACGAAAACTAATTTTTTTAAACGATTCATACTAAGATCATTAATTAATAATTCAAGTATTTGATTAGTTGGATAGAAGTTATCAAATTCCATATTATGAATAGCATGCTCTACTCCTTGGTCATGAGCGTCAAAAGTAATGAAGCTTTTAACTCTAAACATTTCTAATTCATAAAGCATCATACCACAAGCTAAGTTTTCTCTAGTATTTCTACGATGTTGTCTTCCGGCATAAAGGAGTGGCATTACGACATTAATATTTTTAGCGTGACAATTACAAGCACCAATTCCATCTTTTAATTGTTGGATTAAGTCGTTAGGACTTGTATGGTTAATAAAGCCATGCATTTTATATTCTAATGAATAGTTACCAATATCGGTAAGTAAGAACATGTCTTTCCCACGAACAGTTTCTGATATTTCTACTTTGAAGTGTCCATCTTCAAAATAGTTTTGTTTGATAGGAACAATAAAGGTATTTTTTTCCTTATCTAGATGATACATCTCTAATAGATGATCATCTATTTTCTTTCCAAGTTCACTAGCGCTATCAAAAACCATCAGTCTTAAATTAATGTCTTCAATTTGTTTTCTCATATTATCCTCTCCCTTTTACCCTAGACACTCTACCCTTAAACACAAAAAAGAGTAAGTCAAAAAAACTTACTCTTTGTTGAAAATTTTAAAAGAAGTGGTAATCTTTCCTGTTCTATTATTTAGGCACTTGAATTTAGAACGGAAAAGTTTTGACATATTACCATCTCCAATATAAGTATATCACAATCTAAAAAAAAGAGAAGTATTATTATTCTCCTTTTTTACATACATCAATCCATTCTTTGTAATTAGAGTATTTTTCTAATTCTTTTATAGATAATTTAATAGCACTATTTCCTGAACCACAAGCTGGATAGACATAGTCGTGTATTTTTAGTGATTCATCTAAATAAACTACTACATCATCATTGATAGCAAATGGACAAACACCACCTGGCGCATGACCAACATATTTTTCTACTTCTTCATAAGGAATCATATGAGCTTTTTCATGAAAGAAACTTTTGAATAAACTATTTGATATTTTAGCTGTACCTTCGACAACAATTAGAATTGGTTTACCATCTACTAAGAAGGATAAAGTTTTAGCAATTTCTCCTTCGGTAGTTTTTAATGCTTTAGCAGCATCAGCAACTGTTGCTGAAGATTCGGTTAAAACAATTATATCTTTCTCTTTATTATACTTTTTAAAATATTCTTGAACACTTTTTAAAGACATTTTATCATCCTCCATCAAGTCGATATAAGTGTTTTTTTAGAACTTTTTACCACCCCTATATTCTTCATTGATATGTTCAACTAAAAGATCAGAATTTGCTAATGCTAATGCTACTCTTTTAGTTAATCTTAGTTTTAATAATGTATAGATTTGTTGTAGTTTTAAACTATTTAGAATATTGGTATATGCTCTATATTCGATATGTTGCATTTCTGGTGTATATATATTAATATTTTTTCTTCCATCATAGTTTGAAACAATAACTGTTCCAGCTGCAAATGGTTGACCATCTTTATTTAGAAGATAACGATTGTTTTCTGGTACTTTATTTACTAATACTTTAGCATTTGTTGCAGCGATAGTTAAAGGATTAGCTAAAATGACACTTGAAAAACCATTTTTTAAATCATATGCAGCATAACCACCGGTAAAACCAGTAATTGCGAAGGCATATTTGGATAAACCAGGAATTACTTCTCCTACTCTTAGTCCTTCTGGATGTTCAATATAAACACCCATACCACGGTTTATTGGTTTTAAACCGATTTCTCTTCCCTCTGAATCAAATTTAGGTGCATATTTTTCATCTGTTCCTGGACTTAACATCATATCCAAGCTATCTTGAGATAAGAATCCTTTATTAAGCGAGTCGAATACACCGATTAGATCGTCTGCTGTACCAAATAATCCAGCATGACCTGGTTGAATTCCTAGGCGCATCATTTGACGAGCTTTTTCGTCCGCTACAGCTTCGAAATCGTAGCCGCCTGTAATTGTTCCACTTGTATCATAACCAACTGATAATAACCCTAATTCGTTATAATAATCTGTAAAGAACTTTCTACTATTTGGCATTAATGTTTTAGCTATTATAAATGGAATATCACTATAGGTGTGAGAATTAAGACCTACTTTAGGTCTTAATAGTTTTCTAAAGAATTGAGCAGTAGTAATACCAGGTTCATCAATTCTTCCTCTTGTTTGTAATTCATATTTAAATCTTAAAATATCAGCTACAGTAATATTTAAGGTTTTATATGGTGAACGATCAATTTCAGCAATTATTTGATGGATATCAAATAACCCATCTTGGTTTAGTTTCAATGCTTCTAAAACTGTAAATAGTTTTGTAATTGAAGCATAGTCAAAACGAGTATCTTTTGAAACTAAAGTTTGTGTTTCGTCACCAATATTTCCATCATATTTAGCTAAATAAATATGATCTTTACTGTCCTCAATAACAGCAGCCATTCCTGGAGCGATTAAAGCTTCGGTATCTACGGCTTCAAAATAGTCTTTCTTTACTTTTAACATTACTTCTTCAGGACTATAAAGCATCAAATCGGCAGCTGTTTTTTCTAATTCTCTTGCCATATTAGCAATTGATTCATTAGCCATCTCTCCATTGATGTTTTGATTAGCTTTTAAGTTAGCAATAATGTTAAACATTTCTCTTTTTATTATTTCTTGTTTTTCCATATTATCATTCCATTATTATCTGACAATCAATATTGTCACTTATTAATTTTTTAAACTTTATAGCATCTTCTCTATCTCCTACGATAGTATGATAATGAATCGGAATAACTGTTTCTGGTTTAATTGTATTAATTAGTTCTGCAGCTTCTTCATAATTCATTGTATATGTTCCACCAATTGGAACAAATGCTATATCGCATTTTACTTGTTTGTTTTCTTCGGTAATATCAGTATCACCTGCTACATAAATTATTTTATCTTCTATTTTTACTAGGTATCCTACCCACTTATACTCTTTTTTATGAAATTCTTTGTTTGTATTGTAACTTGGGATAGTACTAAATTCTAAACCATCAATATTATATTTTTCATTAGGATTAACACCACGTGTTTTGTCTCTATTTAATTTAAATAGAACTTTGATAGCCATGCTGTCTGGTAAGATGATAATGGTATTTTCATTACTTACTTTTTTAATTGAATCAAGATCAAAATGATCATAGTGTTCATGAGTAATAAAAATGTAATCTGCATCGTGAGTTTCTTCTTGAATTAAATATGGATCAAAATAGAATGTTTTATCTGATTTAATTTTGATACTACTTTGAGCATTTAATTTTATTTCCACTTTTAGTACCTCCTATCTACTACCTAATGATGGCTCTTTAGGAACACATTGTTCTAGGTATTTACGATATGCATTTAATTGAGCATACATTTGTAATTCATATATTTCTGGATCAATATCTTTTAAGTAAGTTAATCCTTCTTCTATCATTTTAGTAGCTTGTGGATGATAGACTGAGTATTCATCTGTCTTTATGTATTTATATCCTACTTTTTCAGCTACTCTTAAACTCCTTTTATTATCTCTGGCAATATTTAAAGTTATTCTTGGCACTTCTCCTTCACGAAGTAATGATTCTGTAATAGTATCTAAAGCGATAGTTGCGTAACCTTTATTAACATATATTGAATCTTCTTGAAGAAAAAAGTTATTATCGTATGATATGCAAGCACAAGCATAATTTGGCTTTTGTGTACAGAATCTTTCATATTCTACTGTTAAATCGATAACAGGAACTCCATCTACTAGCAATTCATAGGTTTTAACATCATTTCGAATTCCATATGTTCCATCTGAATATGGTTTACCAAAATCATCATTTTTATATACTAGGTTTAATACTAGCTTTGCCATAACTATCACCTATATATATTTTAACAAAAATAAAAGAAGACTACTAGTCTCCTTTTAAATTGTTTTTCTCATTAATAATTCACCAGATACGTAACCCATTTTTTCATATATAGCTCTTGCTTTATCAGAAGATGGTTCTAAAGCAGATACACTAAATTTAGTAGCAAATTGTTTTTCTAGTTCTTCTTTATTTAGTAAAACATAGTTTAATAGTAAACGTCCCGCTTTTAAACCTGAGTTTTGTAATTGTGGATGAACAAATAATTGTTCAATATATAGTGTTCCATGAGCTGCTGATACATAGCAACCGGCAACTAATTCATCATTAATGAAGAAACCAAAAGGAATCATAGTTTCTTGGCTTAATCCCATTGCATAAAAGGTATATCCTTCAAATTTTTCTTTCATACCATATGCCTTAAATCTTAAGGTTTCTAATTTAAAGACGTTTTCTGGACTATTATCTAGTTTTTTTGCATACATCTTTAATTTTTGTTTCATTCTAACCACCCCTGATTAATCTGGTAAAATTATAATAAAAAAAGCAAAATTTGTCTAATTTTGCTTACTTTTTTGTTAAATATTTTATAATAAATTCTGTTCCTTCACCTAGTTTAGATGTTACTATAATGCGTCCATTATTCTTTTCAATAATGCTTTTAGCTAAGGACATTCCTATACCAATACTATTAGAATTTGAGTTTTCTCCTTTGTAGAAGCGCTCAAAAATATGTTTTTTATCTTTATCATTCATTCCTATTCCATGATCTTTTATTTCTATCTTAGTTAGAAGTTCAGATTTGGAATAAAAAACATTTATACTATCACCAGGCTTTGAATGTTCAATACAATTTTTAATTATATTTGTTAAAGCTTCTATTTGCCAATGAAAATCACAATATAATGTATCTTTTTCATTACCTTTTATTATCAGTTTAATATCGTTTAAATCTAATAAATCTTGAAGATTGTTCTCAACACTTTTTATTATTTTGTTTATTTTGTATTCTTTGTTGTCAAATTCAATTGTATTAGCATCAAACTTAGATAGTTTTAACAAGGATTCAATTAAGAAGTTAGTTCCTTTTATTTTGCGATTGATATTTATTAATTGTTTTTTCTGTTCTTCTTTAGTTAAGTTACCTTCTAATAAATTATCTATCATTAAATTAATGGATGTTAATGGTGTTCTTAATTGATGAGAAATGTCTGATAAAGAATCTTTTAAAGCTTCTTTATCTTTTTTATTTAAATTAGCTTGTTCATTTAACATAATTGATGTTTTATATATTTCGTTTCTTAAGATAGATAATTCTCCTTCTTCATTATCTTTTATATTAAGATTATAATTATGTTTATTTATTTTTTTTAAATAATTTGTTAATTCTTTTATGTTCTTGTTTCTTTTATGATTATAAATATATATGATTAGTAATACTATCATTAAATAAACAATAATAATTGAAATTGTTGATATTAAACATTTATTCATTATCTGTTTATTAGACAAACTAATATTATGTTCGTTTAAAAGAATACCATATTCTTTTAATCCTTTATATTCTTTTATTTTATCAGTATTTAAGAGATGAATTATTTCTTCATCATCTAGATTAGGATATTGTTCTTTTATATTATAGATAATTGTTGAAAGAATAAGATTGTTGTTTTTTTCTACCTTCTTATAATATGAATAATTAATTAGTAAAGAAAGAATAATCGTTAGAATAAGAGTTATTGTTATAATTAAATAAAATCTTTTATGTTCTTTTTTATTCATTGATACGGTACCCTATTCCTTTAATGGTTGTAATGATATCAGTATCTAATTTTTCTCTTATTCTTTTTAAGTAAACTGTAACGGTATTATCGTTAACATCGTTTCCTGTCCAATTCCAAATATTATCTATTATTGTTTCTCTAGTTACTATTTGATTTAAATTAGTAAATAGTAGTTGTAGTATTTTTAATTCTAAACTAGATAGTTTTATTTCTTTGTTATCCTTTTTTACAATTAAATTATTAAAATCGAAAGTGATATCTTTAATGGTTATTTCGCTTTTTTTATTTCGAAGTAGTATTCTATTTATTCTTGCTAGTAATTCTTTTGAAGAGAATGGTTTGGTTAGATAATCTTCTGCTCCTAATTCTAAGCCATTAACAATTGTTTCTTCATCATCTTTAGCAGATAAGAAGATTGTTGGTATAGTATTGTTTTCTTTATAGAATTCAATTCCATTACCATCTGGTAAAGTTATATCTAAAATCATTAGATCATAATCAGTATATTTAAGATTAGCTTTAGCGTTTTTTATAGTATTAGATACTGTTACTTCGTAATCTTTTGATTCTAAGAATACTTTTAGATTAGATGAAATATCTTGATCATCTTCTACTAGTAAGATATGCATATTATCACCTCTTGGTTTGTTATTATATCATATTAATCGTTAGTTACATCACCACTACCTGTGATATCAATTGTTTTTCCCAAATATGTTGGTTTAGGTTTAATAATACATTTAAAATAGTCTTTAGTACGAGCTAGTACTTCCCTAATATCCCTTGCAAATTGACCGCTATATTTTATGTCTTCAGTAATAACGCCATCGGCATCTAAACCTAGTTTATCTGCTATATATAAAGATCGATACATATGATATTTTTGAGTAACAATGATAGCTTTTTTTACTTCGAAAACATCTCTTTCACGATAGATTGATTCATAGGTTGAGAAACCAGCATGATCCATAAAGATATCTTCTGATGGTACACCTTCTTCGATAGCATATTTTTTCATAGTATTAACTTCATCGTATCTTCTTTGACCGTGATCTCCAGACATTATAATTTTAGGTGCGATTCCTTCTTTATAAAGTTCAATTCCTTTATCTAAGCGATCTTTAAGCATTGATGATGGAGACCCATCTTTTCTTACTCCTGCTCCAAGGACGATAATGCAGTCATATTTTTTTTCTTTAGCTTCACTTATAGTAATTATTCTTTCACTACCTACTTTTTTAACACGAGTATTTGTAATTAAGAGTGCTCCTGTACCGATTATAAATAATACGATACAAGTAATTAATAATATTTTTAATGTTTTTTTCATATTATCATCTCAAGAAAATTATAACATAAAAGAAGAGTTATACTCTTCTTAAATGTTTTCGTTTCTTATTGTTTCTATTGTATTTTGTTTATTAATCTTATTTATAGAGAATTTCATTATGATGGTTATAAGTAAGAATACTACTAGAATACTAATAATAACTGATGAATATGGAACTTGATATTTAGTTACTATCATATCTTCATTTAATAGTTTATTTAACAATATTGATAGAATTATTCCAATCGGAATACCTATAAGTAATGATTTAGTTCCATAGAAGAAACTTTCTAGACTTATCATACGATTGAATTCTTTTGTAGTCATACCAATACTCTTTAATGTAGCAAATTCTCTTTTTCTTAATTCCATATTTGTAGTAATAGTATTAAAGATATTGGTCATACCTATAAGTGATATTACAGTAATAAAGCCATATAAGAAAATAGATATTAATAAGTGTAATGATTTAATCTGTCTTTGTTCTTGAGCAATATTAGTTATTTCTACTTCTTCATTTTTTAATAATAATTCAATGTCATCTTGGAATTTATCTGGTTTTTCAACATCAAATAAATATCTTTCTGCATGAGCTCTATCCATCGTATATTCAGATGAATCTTCAGGTACTGTTTTAAGATCATAATCATTGAATACTTTATCACTAACAATCATAATTGGTGTTCCAACAATAAATGAGAAACCAAATGGTCTTTTCATTGCTACTTCTGCTATTTCATAATCAGTATTTACTTTTTTAGAGTTACCTTTATCATCATAGAAAAATTTAGCAATGTTTATTTTGTCTCCTTTTTTGTAATCAAATACTAAAAGTTTAACCATTTTTTGTTTAACGCTATCATAAGTTTCTACTTGATCTAAAAGAATTAATTTGTCTTTGGTTGTTTCATAATCAAGATTTAATTCTTTTAAATATTTACGATATTGGTAATCTCCTAAAGCAACAATATTTATTTCACCATATTTATATTCTGTGTTTTCTTTTTCACCGTAATGCATTGTTTCATAACGCTCAGCTTCATGTTCTGCTAGTTCTTCGAAATCTTTTGTTAATTTAGGATTCTTTATTGATCCAATAGTAGTTCTTTCAATAGAATAGTTTTTAATATCTTCACGATTGATGATATTTTTCATTTCTTCTTGTAGTTTACTATTATCTTCTCCTCTAAATAGAACTTCAATATTATAATCATATGCTGCATATTCAACAGTTATAAAACCGTAGAATAAATGTAGGAACGAAGACAAAGCAATAAATACTGCTACACAAACAGTAATAGATATAACTGTTGTACGATATTTCTTTTTACTTCTTTTTAAGTTCTTATAAGATATTTCTCCGCCAACTCCAAATAATTTTTTTATTAGTTTTGGTGATTTGATTTTTTTAGATTTAATTTTAATATCTTCACTATTTCTTATAGCAGTAATTGGTGTAATTTTAGATGCTTTATAAGCACTTCTTAAACTAGATAGGAAGATAGTTACTACTCCTAGTAAGATGCCAAAGATAATTGCTTCTATAGAAATTGAGAAGACTATATTGGTATTAATCATGTCTTTTAATAGGATATTACAAATAACTATTAATATTGAGGATGCTATTAATCCTAATATAATTCCTAAAGGAATTCCTATTACTCCAAGTTTGAAGGCTTCATAATATACATTCTTTTTAATTTGTTTTTTAGTTGCTCCAATACTTGATAACATACCATATTGTTTGGTTTTTTCAGATATAGAAATATCAAAGCTGTTTTTAATGCAGAAGACTGAAGTAATGATTATTATTAAACATACTACCCCAGCTATATAGCCAATATTTTTGAATGAATTATCTTTAAATATTCCACCTTCAAGTAAAACTAGATATTGATTATAATAACCAATTCCGTATTTGGCATTCTTCATTTCTTTTGAGATTTCATCCCATTCTTCTTCTGTATAATCTCCAATATAGTATTTAGCAAATAGTTCTTCGTTTATTCCAAGAATACCGGCGATTGCTCTTTCTGGATTTTTTATACCTTGTTCACTTAATCTAACATAAACTGATGTAGATCCTTTTGGATTGTCATTTAATGTTATACAAGTATAACCAGGAGCTGTATATTCTTCTATATAGTTAGAAGGTCTTTCAATGATACCTACTATTTTATATGTGTATTCTTTAATGTCTACTAATTCTTCTTTTATTTCTTCAGAAGTTTCTGTTTCTTTATAAGGTTCTCCATAAGGATTGGTTTGATTTAATTCATAACCGTCAATCATTCTTTTACCAACGTTTAAAGTTAGAGTATCACCAATATGATATTCAACACGTCCATTAGTTTTAATATGGTTAGAGATTAATATTTCTTTGTCATTTTCTGGTAAACGGCCTTCTATTAAGTTTACTGCCATATTTTTTAATGAATCTTTAGTAAAGGAAAGAATATATAAATATGGTTTAGATTCATTTTTAGAACCATCTAATTTAGCATAACCTACTGGCTCAATTAAGTGATAGTTTTCGATATATCTATTTTCTTTAAAGTATTTTAAATCTTCATGAGGAACCTCAGTAAACGAGATATGAAAATTACCTTTTATAGTTGTTTCATATTTTACTATTGATTTATATAAACTTACAAACATAGTTGCTACTGCAGTTATTAATGCTACTGATAACATAATACCTATTATAGTAACAATCGTTCTTTTCTTATTTAGTTGTAGGTTTTTGTTTGTTAATTTCTTTAGTAAGTTCATATTACTCACCTACTATTTTTCCATCTTCTAATTTTATTATACGATCTGCTGCACTAGCTAGTTCTAAGTTATGAGTAATCATTATTATTGTTTGATTATATTTTTTATTAGAAAGTTTTAATAATTCTACTATTTCTTCTGATGCTTTAGAATCTAAGTTACCTGTTGGTTCATCAGCTAAGATAATAGCTGGATGATTAATCATAGCACGACCTATAGATGTTCTTTGTTGTTGCCCACCAGACAATTCATTTGGAAGATGCTTTCTTCTTTCGCTTAAACCTAAGGTATTTAATAATTCATCCAATTCTTTTTGATCTACTTTTTTACCATCTAACTCTACTGGTAAAGTTATATTTTCTTCAACATTAAGAATTGGTAATAGATTATAGAATTGATAAATTAAACCTACTTGTCTTCTTCTAAAGATTGCTAGATTGTCATCTGATAAACTAAAGATATCATTTCCTTCAATAAATACTTTACCTTTAGTTGGACGATCAACACCACCAATTAAATGTAATAATGTTGATTTACCAGAACCTGATGCTCCGATAATAGCAACGAATTCTCCTTTTTCAACAGTAAATGATACATCATCTAAAGCTTTTACTTCAGTTGTACCTTTTCCATAGTATTTAGATAAGTGCTCTACTTTTAAAATTTCCATATAACTCCTCTTTTCATTTTTTATTATAGATTAGTAAAGTGACTTTAAAGTGACAAAAAAACTAGCTTTCGCTAGTTTGTTGTAACGTTAATTCATCGATTTGATCGGTAATCTTTTTATATTCTTCAAATAATGCTGTATCATCAAAGGTTAGAACATCACCTGTTGTTTTCCAGTGATCTTTATTTGTTGCTAAAAAATCAAGGGCTTCATTATATAAGTCAATTTTCTTAAGAGTTTGATCATATTTGTCTTTGATATCATCTGTTAAGTTTGATGGTGTATATTGATTTATAAACTCTAAGTATAAGTTTTGATAGTATTTATCAATTTTCATATCAAAAATATAAGATATTTTAACAGCATCATCATTTAATTGGTTATCAAATTGTTGATATTTATCATTGATTTGCGATTTAGTAGTTTGAAGATTACTTTTTGATTTTAGGAAATCTTTTCCATCACTACTTATGTTTTCAACTGTTAAGTAATTAATAAAGTTTTCATCATCCATTAGGAATGTAATGTTTTTTTGATAACTATATAAATCTTTATAATAGTTTTTTACAGCATCTTCTACTTTAGCATAATTACCTTTTTTATATATACGACGATCAATAATGGCATTTACGTCATCATCATCTATGTTTTCAGTACCAAATACTTTAACAATTTCTTTTATTTCGGTTTTGATTCTATTTTCTTTTTTTAAGTCATTGAATACTTTAGCAAATATGAAGCATGCTATGATAAGTAACATGACTAATACAGTAAAAATAACTCTTCCTTTTTTCATTAGCACACTCCCCTTCCGCCATACATTCAGTATATCAAATACAGTTTTTTATTCAATGATTGAGGCTTTTTTTTAGTAAAGTTGATTATTTCTTTACAGCATCAATGTATGTCGCATATAGTTTTTCAATGTTTAGATTATAAACTAGCAACTCTTTTATCACTTCATTTATGTCTTTACTTGTATCTACTTTTTCTTTGATTGTTCTATTAATTAATGCTTCTAATTTGGCTAATAGTTTATACATAGAAACATATAATGCTTCTTTATAATCATAAGGTAATGGACCAAATTTCTTTAGATAAGTTTTTAAATATAAAGCATATCTTTCGTAATCTATTTTACGATCATTATATGATATAAAATATGCTGATTCTGCTAAAGATACAGAGGGATTAATTAGACAACAATTATTATAATCAGCAAGATACATATAATCTTTTAACCATTCAATATTATTTAAATCATAGTTATCGTAACCTAGAATTAAATTATTTAAAGCATATTTATAATTATTATTGTAGTTTTTAATTATTTCATCTATTTGATAGATATACTCATATAATATTTTGTAACCTTCTTTTGCATATTTTTCTACTTTTTTTAGATTTTTATCTACATTTAGTTTTATTTCATTGTAAGCAGCAGGTAATGTTAGTTTTACATTTAAATTGTGCATAATAGCTTGTACGTTAGCTAATTTTTTAATTTTCTTATCATTTAAGTCTTCATATTTTAAATGGTTAAAATTAACATATTTATAGATTTCATATTCTCTACTACGATAATTGATAAAATATTTATCATTAAATTTTATAGGAAATATTGAGGGAATACCATTATCATTAAAATATTCAAGACTTTTAATTTTAGTCATCTTATTTTTGAAATAATTATTATCTATATTTTTTAGTTCATTGACATTAACAATATAGTTATCATTTGCTCCTTTAACAAAGATTGAATCCTTGTTTAAGAATGTCATTATGCCTACTTCTTCTATTTCATCTAATTTAAGATAACGAAATATTTTTTCTATACGTGGAAATTCTTTTTTTAGATTCATTTTTATTCCCCTTTCTATAACCAAGAAAAAGTGATATTACTATCACTTTTATTTTTTCTTATATCTTGTGGTTCTTCTAGTAGCATGAGTACTTTTAACAGTTCTTTTTCTTGCTGTTGCTTTAGGCTTAGTAGTTTTTTCAACTTTTTTAGCTTCTTGTTGTTCTTCCAAGACTTTTTCTTCTTCAGCTTCCTCTTGTTGTCTGATCTTTTCTTTTAAGTCTTTAATATACATTGTCTTAGATATTTCATCTTCTAAGTCTTCTTTAGTTATATTGTTTTCTTTGTTGTTTTCGATTTCAGCTTTGATTGCTGTATCATCTACTACTTTAACTTCCATATCATTTCTGATTGGTGATATTTTAAAACTTCTTAATTCATCTAATTTGTATACGATAGTATTTTCAACATTTTCTAAGATGTTTTCCTTATTATTTTCTTTATCCGAAGGATCTTCCTTCATGTATTTAATTGATTGTTCTGTAGGAGATACTACATCGTCGTTCATACGTAAGATATAAATACATGCTTCATTGTAATGTAATAACATAAAGAAACAAGAGTCATTATCATTTTTATAGTAAATAGGTTCTCTTAATTCTAATTGAGCATCTACTAAATCTTCAATAGATTTAACTTTGATGATATTTTTTCCAGCAATGTTTGGAATATCTTCTACTTCAACAATAATTGAATTGTATGTTTTTAGAATTCTTCTTCTATTTTTGATGAATACAGAGAATTCATCTGGTTCTTCTCTTATATAAATACCTAAGCAAATTGCTAGGATAATAAATAGTGCTCCTAGTACTAAAGCTGCACTATATAAACTATTTATTACACAAATACCAATTATTATTGCGTAGATTATTAGAGCTATTATTATAATTAACGATTTTGTCTTTTTACTCATAATGCTTGACTCCTTATTTATTCTTCTTGATTTCAGATATCTCAACAGAAGGATATCCTAGTAATGGTATTCTCAATCTTACTATACCTATTATATCATCTTTTCTCTTTTTTGTAACATCTTTTGTGTCATTATTATCACCTTTTGTTACAATTTTTTCGATACCGTTTTCCATCTCGATAGTTAAGATACGGTGAGTTACGATATTTCCGCCTTCTTCAAACGCTACAATATCCCCTTTCTTAAGGGAATCTTTGTTTTTGTTGTCTACTTTTTCTAAGATGATAGCGTCTCCTTTTCGTAAGGAAGGATACATAGAATCAGAAGCAATAGCAGTTAAACTATAGCGGAATACTCCTGAAACTAGTAAAATTACTACAACAACAAATACTAATAAGAATCTCTCTAAGTAAAAACCAACACTTTTTTGATATTTGTTGACTGATTCTTCATCGCTTCTTCTAATTGGTTTACTAATGTTATAGAAAATTATAGCAGCAAAAATAATATTAAATACTAAGTTTAAGTAATTGCCTAAATTTGGATAGATTGGCATTAAAATTGGCATAATTGTCATGACAAAAGAATAAATAAAGCATGGCTTCATACCAAATTTATATGTTGTATATCCAAGAATTGAATTTTTCATTATGGATAAGAAGCTTATCGTAATGAAATAAGGCACTGATAAATTATGTGTAGGACTAAATCTTGATAAAACTAAAATATCTAAAAGTATAAATCCTAAAGTAATGATATATTGATGTGGTGAATTTTTATTACACTTAGAATAGAAAGTATATCTAAATACTTCACAAGTCACAAAATAGATCATTAAATAAATGATATTTGGAATACTTAAACTATTTTTAATAAAGCTAGTGGCATTACCAGCTAAATAGATTGTAATTAAGAACAGCGTAGAAATGATAAGAATTGCATTAGTTGCTTTTAGTTTTGCTCTATTCTTTTTGTCTTTTTTGTAACCTAGTAACATAATAGCTGCAAAAGTTAAAAGCATGAAAAAAGACGCATTAATTGAATAAATAAAATGCGGTATTCTTTCTTTTAAGATAAAAATTATAATAGTATATAAAATAAAGATTACATCTATAGAATACATAGATATATCGATACCTTTTCTTATATTATCCTTCATAATATTCTACCCTATATCTTTCTACTTTATCATTATAATATAAGATATTTATTTAGTAAATAGGAGAATATTCGATATTAAGTGTTAGTTTTAGATTAAGAGATTTATATACTTTGTTTTTTTGTTTTGGGTACTCTACTCTAACTTTTATAGTTTTGCTAGTGTTAGATTCTAAAGTATCTCCTTTATCGATAGAAACGTCGTTTATATATGTTATTTTGTATTTTAAAATCTTTTCTGGATTTTGAACATTTATTTCATAGTTAGTTAGTTTAGCATCTAAAGTTCCTTTGTTTTCTATATCAATCATGAATTCATAATAATCGTTTTCTTTATCTAAGGTTACATCTAAACTAATATTATTATTTTTTAAGTTTATTTTACCTTCTTTGCTTCCTTCTGTAACAACTAAGTTGGCAAAATTAATATCCCACATGTAACTTCTATCAACATCTTCATGTTTAATATGATAAGTAAATTTAATAGTTAGTAAACCTAATAAAAGAATAACAATTAATATTAGTATACCTTCTAAAATATGAATTTGTTTTTTCATAGACTTCATCCTTTTGGTTTACTATTATACTAAATTCTATTTAAAAGATAAATAAAAAGAGATTTTATTCAAATCTCTTTACTTTCATTATTTTGAAACAAACGATTATTAATAGTGAAACTATTAGGACAAGTGTTAGTTTGATTTCTGTTTCTCCAGTATTTGGAATATCTTTCTTTGTTGCTTTCTTTGTTGCTTTCTTTGTTTCTTTTTTTGTATCCTCATTGGAATTCTTTTTAGTATCTTTAGATGGAACTGTCTTAGTAGCATTATTGAATACTATCGAATTGCTTTCATCTATTTCTCCAGTTATAGTATTTGATTCATTATCATTTACTTTAACTGTATACTTACTGTTTTCAGTTTGTTGTTTAATAACATAATCTAGATTAACTGGAATATCATAAATGATAATTGATTCGTTACTTTTTAATCTAAAATTTGCTTCACCATTAGCTGCAAAGATTAAATAGCTTTCTATATTGTTATATTTATAACGATAAGCTCCAGCTAGACCATTAATTTTAATTGTATATTCATATGTAATTTTTTCATCTGAGTTTTGTTCATTTTTGATTGTTATTGATCCTACAACACTTGCTTCTTTGACGTAGTTATCATCTATTGTATGATAAGTATCATCTAGAGGAACTATTTGTTGTAAGTCTTTGCCGATGATGAAATCAGCAGATACTAAAGTTATAGTTAATAGTATTACGATTATATAAATATATGATCTTTTCATAACTATTCACCTCTACTATTTTAATTATATTATTTTTGTGAACCTATTACAATTAGTTTTGCTTTACTTTACAAAAAAACAGAGTATTTCTACTCTGTTCTTAAAGCTTCTACTGGATCTTTTTTAGATGCTATTTTAGCAGGTATAAAGCCAGCTACGACAGTTAATACAATACTAATAATTATTAAAATTATTGCTCCATTTAAAGGTAGTATTGCTATATTCTTAATCTCTAGTGTATGTTTAACAATTATATTAATTGGAATATTAATTAATAATGTTATCACTATACCAAAGACTCCGGCTGTTAAACCTTCAATAAGTGTTTCTGCATTAAAGACTCGAGAGATATCTTTTTTAGAAGCACCAATTGCACGTAAGATTCCAATCTCTTTTGTTCTTTCTATTACAGATATGTATGTTATTATAGCAATCATAATACTTGATACTACTAAACTGATAGCAACGAACGCTATTAAGATGCTACTTATTACGTTTACTATTCTAGTAACAGATTTCATCATTAATCCAACAACATCTGTATACTCAATTTTATCAGCATCGGCTTTGTCTTTATTATATTCATCAATGATTCGAACTATTTCTTCTTTGGAATCAAAGTCTTTAGGATATATAGATATTGAATCTGGATTATCTAATGAAGCAATACCAAGTTTTCTTAAGTTTTCTTCATATGATGATGACATATTTTCGGTATAACTTTTAATATATGCTGCTAGATCTGCTTGAGACATATTAGCTAAAGCCATTTTTTGCTCTGGTGTTAAGCTATTAATATCAAAAGTTGTTTTAGCTAGGAAAGGCATGCCAGTAAAGACATTGATTTCTGGTTTTGCTAGTTGTTCTTTAGCGATTGCTGATTCATTTACTTTTTCTACTAAATGAGTCATTAATTCACCTTTGTAACCTACTAGACCATAACTATAATCTCCCCCGATAGCATCGGGATTTCTTTTAATAATTCCGACAACTTTTATTTCTTCAGCATTTGCTATTACTTTTTTCATATATTTGTCATCAGATGATTTATCTACCCAAATACCATTTTCTTTTTGATAATAATCAGTATTTAGAACTAATTTAAATGATAGGTTTAGAATCTCTTCTTTAGTGTATTCGTGGCTTTCGAATTTAACTTCTTTACCACTTGTCATATTTAAGAATTGTTTTTTTAGATCATCTTGATCTAGTAAACCTAAACTATAAAGTGTGTAATCTGATATTTCATTATTCTTGTTTACTTCGATTACTACTTCATTATAATTTTGTGGCCAGTGACCTTCTACTACACTATATTGTCTTTTGAGGATATCTTCATTATTAAATAATTCATAGAAAACATCATAGCTAGTTAGGAATTGACTATAAACACTTGATACACCAGAAGCACCAAAGCCAATTGTATCTAATACCGTAGTAGGATTTACTCTAACTATTTTATTTGGATCATTTTTATATAGATTTAATTGAGTTCTGTAGCCATAACCAATTTCAGTTACATATTTTTTAATACTTTTATGTTTTTCTAAGAACTCTTTAAATTCTTTCATGTCATTATGTTTTACTTCTTTTACCATTGTTTCAAACATATCTCCCATGATATTGATTGAATGGATTTTATCATCGTTGTATTTATGATCTTCTTGGTCACGAGTAAACATTTTTAGCATTGTAGACATATCTACTTGTTCTTTTTCGATTACTAATGGATAAGAACTCAATGTTTCTTCTTCAGTTCTTTCAATGTATTTATTAATACCGTGTGATAAAGATAGGATTAAAGCAATACCTATAATACCAATGGAACCTGCAAATGCAGTAAGAATAGTTCTTCCTTTTTTAGTCATTAGGTTATTCAATGATAAACCAAATGCTGTTTTGAAATTCATATACGTCTTTTTACTTTTATGGTGTTTGTCTGTGAAACTTTCCGTTTCTGGTTTACCATCAAATGGATTTGAATCATCTGTTATTTCACCATCTAATAGTTTAACTATTCTAGTAGAATAATTTACTGCTATTTCTGGATTGTGAGTTACCATGATTACTAAACGGTCTTTTGCTATTTCTTCTAGTAAGTCCATGATTTGTAGACTTGTTTCAGAATCTAGGGCACCAGTTGGTTCATCAGCTAATAGAATATCTGGATCATTAACTAATGCTCTAGCTATTGCTACTCTTTGCATTTGGCCACCAGACATTTGATTTGGTCTTTTATTAATATGTGATGCTAGTCCTACTTGTTTTAGAACTTCTTTAGCACGTTTTCTTCTTTCTTCTTTAGAGATACCAGAAAGAGTTAATGCTAATTCAACGTTTTGTAGTGCTGTTTGATGAGGAATTAAGTTATAAGTTTGAAATACAAAACCAACACGATGATTACGATAAGTATCCCAATCACGATCAGTGTATTCTTTTGTTGATACACCATTGATTACTAAATTTCCTTCATCATATTTATCTAAACCACCAACAATATTTAAAAGTGTTGTTTTCCCTGAACCTGAAGGCCCTAAGATTGAAACGAATTCACTTTTTCTAAACTTTATACTAACTTTGTTTAAAGCACGTTGTTTTTGGCCTGCTACTTCATAGATCTTTGTTATACCTTTTAATTCTAGCATTTTCATCACGCTCTCTATTCAATAAAGATTATACTATTATTTAGGTTTTGACACAATAAAAAAACTAGTATAACTAGTTTTATAAATTCCATTCAAATTCATTATGATCTTGATCTACAAATCCTGTTATGGTTTCACAGTTAAATACATCTTTTAATGTATTGTTTAGTTCTTCAATTGCTTTGTTTACTTCATCGTCATTAAATCCTTTAAAGCCATCGATTGGGAAGAAAACATAATTGGTTTTTTCATCTATTAAGCCTTCGTTTCCTTGACGCCATGTCCATCTTCTTGTTCGAACATTATGATCTACAGCATATACTACTTCCCCTATTTCGGGATTATCTTCTTCTGTGCCAAACATAGGAATGAACTTATCTTCTGCTGTAGCATAACGCATTTCAATATCAGAATCACTCAAAGATAAATCATGAGTTCCCATTGGCAAGGTATGTTTTAAGGATATGGCATTGTTTAAATCAACTAATGGATTGATATGAGGTAGTTGTTTACCTTTAGATATTCTAGTAAACATTGCTTCTACTGAACATTGATATTTATTGGGATTAATACCCAATTTTTGAAAGGCTTCACGATATGGAATTATTCTTTCATCTTCTTTAACTTTTTTATCTAAGAAGTTTTCTTCTGCTACTTTAATTGATTCATCTAATAAATCTTTAATTTTCGGGTATTCATGCGAATTATCGATTCCTTTAGCTACGACAATTCCAACATACATATCAGGTATCTTATCAAAGATAGCTTTTTCAATTCTAAATTTCATATTTCTCTTCCTTTCTTAATTTTGTTCATTATACTATAGATATTTAGGAATATCTACAATAAAATATGAATTTAAAATCATATTTGTGTTATAATGTTAGAGGAATTGAGGGATAAAATGATTATTACTAGAACTGAAGATGAAATAAATAAATTAAGACAAGCTGGAAAGATTGTTGGTTTAACTCATAAGTATATCCAACAATTTATTCAACCAGGTATTACTACTAAAGAATTAGACTTATTAATGAAAAAGTTTATTGAAAGTAAAGGTTGTACTTGCTCTTTTGAGGGATTATATGGATTCCCTGGAGCCAATTGCATTAGTGTAAACGATGAAGTAGTTCATGGTATACCTAGTAATAGAAGATTAAAAGAGGGAGATATCGTAAAATGTGATATCGGAGCTTGTTTTGAAGGTTATCATGGTGATTCAGCTTGGAGTTATATTGTAGGAACTCCTAAGTCAGAAAGAGATGTTAGACTTCTACGTGAAACTGAAGAAGCTTTAATGGCTGGTCTTAATGCATTACATGATGGTTGTACAACTGGTGATATTGGGCATGCCGTTTCTAAAGTAGCTAAAAAATATAATCTGGGTGTTGTTAGAGAATTATGTGGTCATGGTGTTGGTGATAAAGTTCATATGGAACCAGACGTACCTAACTTTGGAGAAGAAAGAAAAGGTGCTGTTCTACACGAAAACAATGTTATTGCTATTGAACCAATGTTAAATTTAGGATCTAGAGATATTTATATGCTAGATGATAATTGGACTATTAAAACTGATGACGGTGAAAATAGTGCACATTTTGAACATACTGTATTAGTTACTAAAGACGGTTATGAAATATTAACTCGTCGTGATGTTGAGTTAGATCCAGAAGATGTTGTTACAGATCCAGAGAATTATAAGAAATATTTAGAAAAATAAAAAATGTAGTTTAAACTACATTTTTTTTATCCTAATTTTATGGTTATCTTTGTATTTTGATTTATATCATTTCCAGCAGCGATAGATTGTTCTGTTACATAACCATAACCATTAACTTTGTATTCAATTCCTAGTAATCTACATAGAGTTGTAGCTTCACTACTACTCCAGCCTTTCATATCAGGCATTTTGTACTTAGTATCATTTGTTAGTAGGAACACTTTTGAACCTACTAGAATTGTAGAACCTTTTTCTGGATATTGATTAATTATGTATTTTCCAGCACCTATCTTAATGACTGTAACTTTTTGTTTTTTAAGTTTGTCTTCTGTATATTCAGTATTAGTGCTTATATAATTTTCTACTTTAATAATTTTATTAGAATCAATCTTTTCAGTTAATTCAGTAATATTTTTATATTTAGCAACTTCTTCTACTACTTTTTTGACCATTCTAGCAAAATCACGATATGATCCACTATACTTTTTAACTGATACGTAGATAACATATTGAGGATTCTCATAAGGGAACATTCCTGCAAAGGAACGGACATAATCAGTTGAACCAGTTAAGTATTGGCCATTAGGTCCAGCGATTTGTGCTGTTCCTGTTTTGCCAATTAATGAAACGTTTTGAGTTTTGTAGAACATAGCATCAGTTTTTCCACTATATACTACGTCATACATCATTTTACGCATTTTAGCAGCATTCTCTGGTTTAATTTTACGACCTAATTCTTTTACTTCGTGTTGGTAAGTTACTTCACCAGTAGCGGAATCAACAGTTTTTTCAACAATATATGGCTGAAGTTGTATTCCATTATTAGCAACTACTGTTAAACCTTGAATATTTTGAGCCGGTGTAGTTGTAATACCTTGTCCAAAAGATGCTGTTGCTAGTTCTGTACGATAAACAAAACCGATATCACCAGATAGTTCATTTGGTAAACTTAATCCTGTCTTTTTACCAAATCCTAGATCTTTATAGAAATTATATAGTTTATCTCTTCCTAGTTTTAAACCAAGGTTTGTTGCTCCAACGTTTGAAGACATTGTAAAACCATAATCAAATGTAATAGTACCCCATCCACGTCCGTTAAAGTCTTTAATTATTGCATCATCTACTTTAATAGTACCAGATCTATATGTTGCATCGCCTTTGTATTGACCGTTTTCCATACTTGCTAACCAAGAATAGATTTTCATAGTTGATCCTGGTTCATAAACATATGAGGTCAATGGATTTAAGTAACTTTTAATATCGGCTTTAGTATTTAAATTAAAGCTTGGACTTGAACCAGAAGCAACAATTGCACCGGTATGGGCATCTGCTATGGTAAATGTGATCCAATCTAATTTGTTTTTAGAAACAATATCTTTGATTCCGTTTTCAACAAACATTTGGATCTTGCTATCGATAGTTAAATAGATATCTTCCCCATTTACTGCTGGCTCAGTTATTGTTGTTGTATTAGGCATTGTGTAACCATATGCATCCTTTTGGAAGATTGTATAACCATCTTTTCCAGATAGTTTTTCGTTGAAGTAAGATTCAATGCCCATTTCACCTATTAATTCATTGTTATCTGTCTTTTTAGCGTAGCCAACGATATATGAAGCAAAGTTAGTCATAGGATAATATCTTTTACGGCTTTCAATAAATCCTATTCCAGGTAGATTTAAAGCTTCTACTTGTCTTTTTACGACAATATTAACATCTCGGCCACCTGGACCTAATTCAACTTGATAACCGCCTTTATTTAGTAATTTTATTATATATTCTTTAGACATGCCTAAAACACCGGATAAGGCTTCGGCTGTTTTTTCTTTATCAACAACGTGTTGTGGGTTTTCTGGATCTTTAGTTCTAGATTCAGAAAGATACGCTACTACAGTATAGGAATTAATGGTTTGAGCTAAGGCTTCACCATCTGAAGAATAAATTGTTCCTCTAGTAGCTGGTAAGATTTCTTTTTCTGTATTTCTATTGTCCATAAATTCTTTTAAATCTACTCCATCAGTAGTTTTTTTTAAGGAAACCATTCCTAATTTTATGACAATAGCAAAAAAAGAAAGAATAAGTACAATAAAGATAACTAAACTTATATTTACTGTAGTCTTCTTTCTTTTCATATAGCATTAACTCCTTATTAGTCGTTAGTAACTACTTTAATATTATCATTTTGATATGTTAGTCCATACTCAGTAGCTACATTTTGAATAGTATCAAGAGAAGCTAGTTCAGAGATTTCCATCTTTAAACTATCATTGATATCTTCTTGTTTTCTTATTTCACTTTTCTTTTCTTCTAGTGCAATATTACTTTCTGATAACATAGCTTTAGTATAAACATTACAAATTGGAATTGCAAGTAATATTAGAGCAAGTGTAAAGTAAATAGCTCTTTCTCCACGTAGCAATCTTATTAATTTTCGTTGCTTTTTTACTTGTTTATTTGCCATATCACATCAGACCCTTTCAACTATTCTTAGTTTGGCACTCTTACTTCTGGAATTATCTTTTATTTCTAATTCACTTGGTAAGATTGGTTTTTTATTAACTAGTTTTAATTTAGGCATATATTCTTTTGGAATTTCAGGGAGCCCTTTAACTAGTTCATCGATTTCGCTTTCTTTTTTGAAGATCTGTTTAACTATACGATCTTCTAGGGAATGGAATGTTATTACACACATTCTTCCACCTTTATTTAATAAGTCAATTGCATCAGGTAATACTTTACTTAATACTGTAAGCTCACTATTTACTTCAATTCTTATTGCTTGGAAGATTTGTCTTTCTGGATGATTTTTGTTGAAGTATTTAGCTCCTACTGCTGAAGCAATAACTTTTACTAGCTCACTTGTTGTTTCTATTTCTTTATCTAATCTAGTAGCTACTATTTTTTTAGCTATTATCTTAGACATCTTCTCTTCTCCATATAAGTAGAAGATATTTGTTAATTCTTCAATGCTATAAGTATTTACTACTTTTTTAGCATCTAGTTTATTATTTAAATCCATTCGCATATCTAAAGGTGCGTCTTGCATAAAGGAAAATCCTCTACTTGCATCATCGATTTGAGGACTTGATAATCCTAAATCAAATAAGATACCATCAACTTTAGTTATTTTTTGTTCTTTTAGCTTTTTCTTTAAATCTGCGAAGTTACTATAAATAATAGTAAATTTATTATTAATTTTTTCTAATCTTTCTTTTGAATATTTAATTGCTTCTTCATCTTGATCAAAACAGTATAAATGTCCAGTAGTTAATCTTTTTAAGATTTCGCTACTATGTCCGCCATATCCTAATGTGCAATCTACATAGATGCCATTGCTCTTTATATCTAAACCATCAATGGCTTCGTTTAACATTACGCTGTAGTGTTTCATGATAAATCTTCTCCAATAAATAGGTTCTCCGCTATATCTGAAATCTTGTCAGCATTCTCTTCGAAGAAATTATTCCATCCTTCTTCTGACCAAATTTCAAGTCGGTCGTTTGCGCCGATAATTACACATTCTTTAGTAATATCGGCGTAACTAACCAATGGGGAGGTAATGTTAATTCGACCTTGACGATCAAATTCAC